>LULS01000031.1_pt1 | contig 25260 bp, 37 predicted proteins | sample 728101 | NCBI WGS metagenome assembly LULS01 (sample SAMN03860283, study PRJNA289734) | marine metagenome | biome: seawater column; feature: ocean; material: water; isolation source: Red Sea water column Station 108 - depth 200m | place: Saudi Arabia: Red Sea | collected 2011-10-15 | depth 200 m | reverse complement strand
TTGTCAATATTAATATCACATCCAATATTTCCAAAAATTGAAAGTTCTGACAATGCTATAGCAAATCCGCCTTTTGAACAATCATGCACCGATTTAACAAGCTTATTTTTTATTAGTGATAATACTGAAAGCATGTTTATTTTTGAATCCTTAAAATTAACAGTTGGGCATGTCCCACCAACAAATTTATGAATATATTCAAAATATTCAGAACCGCCAAGTTCATCTTTTGTTTTCCCAATAATCACTATGTAGTCACCAGAATTTGTAGCAGTTGGTAAAAGTGGGGTTTTATCTATAATTCCCAAAACGCCAATAAGTGGAGTTGGTTTGATTGGCCCTGATGTAGTTTCATTGTAAAAACTTACTTTACCACCAACACAAGGCACCCGAAGAAATTTTGCATATTCAGATAATCCTTTCAATGATTCCATAAATGTCCAAAATATTTCTGGGTCTTCCGGATTTCCAAATTGAAGATGGTCAACCATGCCAATGGGGTTTGCACCAGTACAAACAACATTTCTACATGCTTCTTCAAAACAGCCAATTGCACCTTGCCTAGGATCAATGTAACAATGTTTAGGATTACCATCAATTTTTGCGGAAAGAAGTTTTCCATTATCTAATCTTAAAACAGAAGCATCAAAACCAGGTTTTACAACAGTTCTAATTCCAACTTCATGATCATATTGTCGAAAAACCCAATGCTTGCTTGCAATGTTTGGACTAGACAACAATCTAAGTATTGTTTTTGAATGGTTTACGATTTTTCTTGTTTTCTTTTCTCTCTTGAGTTTGTTTAGGTATTTTGGTTTAGATGCTTTTCTGTCAAGTAATGGTGCACGTGCAACAAATTCTGCTGGCAGTAATGCCAATGTCTTTGCGCCTTTTTTTACATGGAACATTTTATCGTTTTTAACATAACCAATTGTTGAACACATAATTCGAAATTTATCACAAATTTTTCTTAATTTTTGCAATTTTTTCTTATCCGTAATTATCAACATTCTTTCCTGCGATTCTGAAATCATAATTTCGTCAGGAAAAAGTCCAGATTCCTTGGTGTGAACATGGTCAACATTCATCTCAATTCCAATTTCCAAGCTTTCAGCAATTTCGGAAACTGCACAAGACAAACCGCCTCCACCTAGATCCTTCATTGCATTAATACATTTTTCATTTCTCGCTTCAAGAATTGCTTCAATAATTAATTTCTCAATGAAAGGATCAGGAATCTGTACAGCTGATCTATCTTCATTTTCCAATGAATCAGATGCAAACTGTGAGCCGCCTATACCGTCACGACCTGTAGAACCTCCTATTAAAACGACCAAATCTCCTACATTTGCGTGGTTTTTAATCAGCTTGTCTTTTTTTCCAAATCCTATTGCAGCAACATCAACAAGTGCATAATTTTTGTAACACTCATCAAACTCTACTTCACCTCCAATAGTGGGAATGCCCAAGCAGTTTCCGTAATCTGCTATTCCAGAAACTGCATTTTTGAAGAGCCATCTGGCATGTGTATCATTTTCAATATCACCAAAACGTAATCCATCAAGAATTGCAATGGGACGGGTTCCAGCGGATAAAATATCACGAATCACCCCGCCTACGCCAGTTGCCGCACCTCCAAATGGTTCCACGGCAGATGGATGATTATGACTTTCAATATGGACTGTCACAACATAGCCATCACCAACATCTAATACACCAGAGTCGTATCCATGCTCAACAATTACATTTGGACCTGTAGTAGGCAGCATCTTAAGATGCTTTTTTGAAGATTTGTATGAACAATGCTCTGACCATTCAGCTGCAACAATTTGTAGCTCTGTCTTTGTTAATTTCCTACGAATTATATTTTTTATATGGTCATTTTCATGTTTTTGCAAGCTCAATTTTTAGCACCTAATGTTTGTATCAATGATTCAAAGATTAATGATGATGGTTTATTGTTAATTGGGTTAATCTCACTTTCAGCAGCACGCTCAGGATGTGGCATCATTCCAACAACATTACCATCTTTATTGCATACGCCTGCAATTTGTTCCACAGAGCCATTAACATAATTTTCATATGCAAAAACTATTTGATTATTTATCTTTAATTCGCTCATTAATTTTTTATCAACATAATATCGTCCCTCACCATTTGCAATAGGAATTGGTATCCTTTGATCAAGCTCAAGCTTGTTTGTAAATGGAGTTTTGTTATTTTTTACAATCAAATTAGTCCATTCACACATAAAATTTAACGAATCATTTTTTAACAGAACACCAGGCAGAAGGTTAGATTCTACCAAGATCTGAAATCCATTACAAACTCCTAAGATTGGAATGCCCTTATCTGCCAATTTTTTAACATCATTAATTATTGGACTATTTGCAGCAATTACACCAGCACGTAAACGATCACCATATGAAAATCCGCCAGGCAAAATAACAGCATCAATATTAGATGGTAAGTCTGTTTTGTGCCAAAAATACTGTGTGTCTAGATGAAAAACGTCAGTTAAAACATGAAACATATCACGGTCACAATTACTGCCAGGAAAAACTATAACCCCGACTTTCACAATTCCACTAAAAACTACGCCTATAAAATTGGTTAACATGACCATGTTTTTATTTCGGATTATAACATTCACCGCATGGCAAAGATCAGAGATATAATGCAAAAAAATGTAATCACAATCGAACATGACAAAACTGCTCATGATGCTGCGTGCTTAATTTCTGAGAAAGATATCAGTTTTCTGGTAATCATGAAAGACGATATTCCAATTGGAGTATTAACGGAGAGTGATTTTGTCAAAAGATTGTCTGCAAAGGACAAAAAGGCCTCAGATGTTATTATTTCTAAAATAATGTCAAACAAATTCCGATGGGTTAATCCGGAAACCGAAATAGAGGATGCTATACAAAAAATGTTGAATAATAATATTCGAAGATTGCTTATTTTAGATGATGACAAGCTGGTTGGGGTATTAACACAAACTGATTTAACAGAATTTCTCAGAAATAAGTTACTGGTTGATCAAACAGTAAAAAACATTCAAAAATCTAGCTAGGTTTAGATTCGATTAGAACTTTACTAACAAGCGGATTATAAATTCTTAATTCCTGACAAATATTTCCAACTGTGTTTTCTGCAGATTTTTTGTTTTTTTCTATTATCGTAAATTTAAGGATTTTTCCGGAACGAATTTTTTTTACAGAAGAGTTTTTCCCTCTTAAAACTAAATCATTTAGAATTGTATCACCCTCAGGATCACTAATACCAGGTTTATTTTCTATTATGACGTGTACATTATATTTTGGCATGATCATCCTTTTAATTAAAACATAATATGTTTAACGCGAAAGTATTTGTAACAGTTTGGCTGAATCTGCTTGAATGAGCCGTTCTAGATATTGGAAACTGACAGCAGACGAAGTTGAACAGCTTACACATAATCCTGATAAAATTTTAAACTGGGAAATAAAGGGTATAAGAAAACCAGAGGAAGAAGCCAAGTTTATTGGTGTTTTCACATACCGTAATGGGACACCGCTTGATTACGAGCTAAAAAAGGGAATTGTATATTATCATAATAATATAGACAGAAAGGAAATTCCAGAAATCACAAAGTTTCTTGAAAAGCGTTATGGTGGTGAAAAAATTGAAAAAGGTGAGAGGATATTCCTAGATGGATCAAAGGAAATCTATACGGGAAAAGATATTGCGGAACTTGCGCGTGCACTTGATGAAAAATTTGACACGACTTCTGTTGTATCAATCGAATTGGAGGATGTCACACAGGAACAGCTTAAGGAATGGGGGTATCCGGACTCTAAGCTGCTGCCTATTCCTGGCAAATAATTAATATGAAAAAATCTAACAGAGAATCTGTATGTCAGAACTAAACGGAATTTATACTCATTTAAACGAACTTAGAAAACGTGTTTTACGGATAGCAATTGTTGTTGGTGTAATTGCTGTATTCCTAATGACGTTTCATCTTGAATCTGTTACATATAGCGGAATTATGCTTTACTACCCTACTCCTGAACCTCTTAACAATATAGCCGCACAACTTACTGACTATTTTAGAATTAACCTAGTACCAGAAGGTGTACAATTAATTCAAACCGCACCAGGTCAAGCATTTTTTGCGCAAGTATACATTGCTGCACTAGTTGGGCTTGTTGCTGGGACACCTGTGATTATTCGAGAAGTTGTAAATTTTCTAAAACCTGCACTGAAGGAAAACGAGATAAACATTGGTAGGACTATCACCGTCCCTATCATGAGTCTTTTTGTTTCTGGTGGTCTTTTTGCATATTTTGTAGTAGTACCATTCATGCTAGAATTTTTGTACAAATACGGTGCTTCTGCGGGACTTGTTACATTTTTGAATATAATGGATTTTGTCACATTTGTTTTACAGTTTATTTTGGCATTTGGATTATCATTTCAGTTACCAGTGATAATGTATGCATTTAGTCAGGCTGGTATGACAGATGCAAAATTTTGGCGAAAAAACATACGGTATGCGATTATTGTAATCGTGATTTTTGGCGCAGTGATAACCCCTGACGGTAGTGGTGTAACAATGTGGTTCATAGCTGGACCAATGATTGGATTATATCTAGCAGGCATGGCTCTGGTAGAACGTAAAGAAAAACAAACACTGAAGACTTAAATCTAGAGTTTAGGAAATGTGATTAAATGTTTGAATCGTTGACACTCTTTGTTGCTGGACCTGAATTAATTATACTTGTAATTATAATCGGTGTCTTAATCTTTGGAGCTGCAAAAATCCCCAAACTTGCAAAGACGTTTGGTAAGGCAAAAGCTGAGTACAAAAAGGGTGAGATTGAAGGCGATAAAGAATTAAAAGATTTCAAAGAAAAAAACGACGAAAAAACATCTTAATTTTTAGTTATTAAAATTAATTAGAACCCCATCTAGTGAAAAGATCATGCTCGATGTTGAACTGATCTAAACACTTACCTACAATATGGTTTATCATATCGTCTATATTCTTAGGCTTTGTATAGAATTCCGTTACTGGTGGCAGTATTACAACTCCAAGCCGAGCCAATTTTAGCATGTTTTCCAAATTTATAGCAGTTAGAGGTGTTTCTCGAACTACAAGAATTAGTTTTCGTGATTCCTTTAATATTACACCGGATGCACGTGCAACCAATGTCTCATCATAACCATTTGCAACACTAGACAGTGTTTTCATACTACACGGAATAACTATCATTCCATCAGTCTTATGCGTACCACTGGAAATATTGGCAGCCATGTTTACATCATCAGAAATTTCTGTTGCAAGTGATTTTACATAGTTTAGATCATGTTCTGTCTCCATCGTAATGCACTTTTGAGCCCACTCTGACATAATCAAATTGGTTTCAATTCCTAGTTTTTTTAGTACTTCAAGCAATCTAACTCCATAAATGACACCAGTACTGCCTGTTATTCCTACTACTAACCTCATGCATCTACTCATGACATTACATAATTTTAAGGAATCCGTAATCTCAGATATCACGTAGTAGAATCATATTCTGCATCTATGTCAAACTCATCAGATTTTTGTTCTTTACGCTTAATCAACCAAATTTTTACACCGCCTGCAACCATAGCAGAAAATAAAATAACCCCAACAAGAACCATCTCAGTGTTCATTTTATTATACTACAGGCAGTGATAGTTAAAAATATGCTCAACTTCATATTATGGCTATAACTTGATCAAAACATGATTAAAAAATCAGAGATTCAAAAAATTGTCGATAGTTATGATAATCTTAGAATAGCTGTGCTTGGAAGTCATTCTGCGCTAGAGATAATGGATGGTGCAAAGGACGAGGGTTTAAGTACAATTGTTTTTTGTCAGAAAGGAAGAGAAACACCTTACCAACGATTTGATAGAATTGCTGATGAAATTAAGATTTTAAAAAAATTCGGTGACATGTCAGCGGCAAAAAATCAAAAAATGTTAAGGGATACTAACACGAAGAAAGAAACAATAAAAAGAATCAATATTATCTGCTGAAAAAAGCTGGAATAGAATATCCAAAAATTTTTAAAAATCCTAAAGATATCAACAAACCTGCAATAGTCAAAGTACAAGAAAAAAAACGAAAGCTAGAAAGGGCATTTTTTACTGTATCATCATTTTCTGATTATAAAAAAAAATCAGCGGATAAAATTAAACAGGGGATAATTGCAAAGAATGACTTACAAAATGCAGTAATCGAGCAGCTTGCAATAGGAACATATCTTAATTTTAATTATTTCCACACTCCGATTTCTAAGAATGTTGACTTTGTTGGAATAGAAAGAAGGCTTCAGACAAACATACATGATTACAATGCACTTCCAGCAAAACAACAATTAGAACTGGATGTTGACTTACAAAATATAGAAGTTGGCCATATGCCCGCCAGTATTCGTGAATCTTTGCTTGAAAAGGTAATTACTATGGGTGACAAATTTGTTGCTGCAGTACAAAAGGAATATCCACCTGGAATTATTGGGCCTTTCTCATTACAAAGTGTAATTACAAAAGATTTAGAGATAATTGTTTATGATGTATCACTTAGAGTGCCGGGAAATCCTATTCTAGCTACAACAAGTCCTTATACAAAATACCAATATGGTCAGACCTTTGGAATTGGTCGTCGAATTGCTATGGAAATTAAAACTGCTCAAGAAGAAGGAAAATTAGCCAAAATTGTTACTTAGGCTTTCATAATCTCTCGAAGTAAATTATTCCTGACCAAAATTGGTATCTTATAATACGTGGCTAGTGCTATTGCATCTGAAGCACGATAATTTCTTAATACCATTTCTTTCTTTCCAGTAAAGTACAGGTTTGCTCTGAGTGCGGCTCCACTTTCATAGATTTTGACTTTGACAAGAACTGTTTCATTTTCTTCACAAATTTCTTCAAGCATTCTATAAATTGTTGGAACAGATTGCTCATTTTTAAGAAAGCTCAAGATATGTGTAGCAACTTCACCAGAAAAAGCATTCATGTGAAATTCTCTTCCATCGTTGGCTGATAGCAACATCAAACCTTCAATTCCATATTCGTCCACAAAACCAATATGAGATATTTTTACTATTTCATAATCTTGTTCCTGGGCATCGTCAATTTTCAAGTTGAAAACCTAGTTTGTCTAGTAATATCCTTCTAATAAGCATAAATTGATCTACGTAAGAATTTTTTACATATGAAAAAACATGAGATACAAAAAAACCATAATGATAGATTATTTATCCTGCTAGGGTTTGTTACAATTGGAATACTGTTTTTATTATATTCTAGAATGCACGATTTTTCAATAACACCGGATTCGTTACAGTCTGTAGAAAGACTTGCCATCGGCTTTTATGCACTTTTGTTAATGTCATTTGTAGCAATTGCATATGGCTTGTACCGATACCATCAACGGAAAATGATGGAAAACCTAAGTAATATATTATCAATTATTGCCAGTACAACTTGGAATAAGAAGTCAAAAAAAATTTTTGTTGCGGCATTCATTTCATATGGAATATTCTTTGCATTTACATCAGGAATAATTGTATACCAACCTGATGTTGTATTTTCATACCATTATGATGCTATTGTCCCTTCAGCGCATTTGAATGCGTGTTGTGGTGAACCCGGATATATGCCTGAAATTATTGTATACATAACAGAACATGTTGGTTTACAGATCATTCCAATTAACTTAGTACTTGTTGTAGTCGTATCATATCTTGTAGGTCTAAACACCTCGCTGGCAATAAATGCTATATCCATTACAAAAAAAAGCGGTGGTCTAAGTAGCATAGGTGCAATTACAGGTCTCTTTATTGCTTGCCCAACATGCGCAGGTGCATTCTTTACTGTATTTGTTGGTTCTACCACTGCAGTTACATTCACTGTGTTACTAACACATCTTCAAACTCTATTTATCGGTATAACAATACCTATACTTTTACTGACACCAATAATTATCGCAAAAAAAATAAAACAAGATTATGTAAAAAACTAGTTTAAAATTCTGCCATTAAATTAGTTATAATCCTTTAATTTCCCTAAAACTATCTTAAAAATCTCTTCGCTATCAAGCAGTATACATGGAATATTATTTTCTTCACATGCCTGACCACTCTCAGTATCACGTGTTATTAGTATCATTTTGTTTTCCATAGCATAATTAATTATAGAAAAATCTGTATGGAGTTTTAATCCATTAGCCCGTAATTTTTTCACACTAAATGCGTCATACCCAATGCTTCGTAATTTTTCATCCATCCCATCATCCATTTCATCAACTAAAATTTTTATTACTTTTTTAGACATATTCATAGAAATTAATTAATAGTGATTTATTGGTTTTTAATAGAAATCATAGATGATAAGTCATTTTTTTAATTTTTGTTACAATTTCTAACTTTCTTTTAATACTTAATTCAGGTTCCATTGTAACAAAAATTGTGCATGCTTTAGGATAAACTGTAATCTGTGTCACATTCTCTCGTTCTGTATGAGTATACCTAACTCTACCCAATGAGTCATCATAAACTTCTCGCATAGTTCTTGCCGTAGCAGCATCCTTACAGAATTTTTCCTGCATCTTTTGTGATTCCAATGATGTCTTTTTTTCTTTCATAATTGCTTCCAAAATATTTCCCTCTAGATCAATTATTGCTGCAAATCGCATTGCAGCATCTAATTGTAAAATATCTTCAACAATATTCAACAACTCAGATTCAGTATGAGAATTCAATACGAACGAATCAAAATATAGACTATATAATTTGTTCTTCTTTATTTGATTTTAATACATTTTATTAATAAATAATCAATTAATTTTTCCTGTGAGGCCTTTTTCATTTTTAATAATGATTTGAATAGAATGTTTTCTACATAAGATGGATATTGTTTTAATATAGTATCCTGTAGTTTTGTTCTGTTTTTTACATAATAATCTGTTAATGGCTCAAAAACATATGAGCCTATTTCCATTTTTTCTATCACATCAAATTTTTTAGATGTTGTTCTAATTATGAAATCCTTATCATAATGCTCAGAGGGCCAAGTGAATGATAACATCCCAAGATTTTTTATGTTGCTTTTTTCCCCGGTAACTGGAATTGCGAAAGTAAAAATCCCATCTTTTTTCAGAATTCTATTCGATTCAGAAATAAAATCTTTAAATGGTTTAAAATGCTGTGCCGATTCCAAAGCAATAATTCTATCCGCAGAATTTTTTGGAAAGGGTAACATCGTAGACGTAGAATTAATTTCATAAATTGAAAAATTTGGAATTTCTTGTTTTAAATGATTTTTTGCCGTTTGTAACTGAAAATAGTTAATATTTACACATAAAATTTCAATTTTTGGATATGACAAAGCCCATCTTAATGCAGGAGATGATAAGCCACTTCCAATATCAAGTAAAGATTTTGCTGAATCTAACTCTGCCATATTACCTACTAAGTCACACAGTTTATTTTGTGCCATGATTGGAGTTACATCACTCTTATCCCAGTAACCAAAATTTAGCATATTACCACCACTAGCTAATTGCATCACGGGTGATAACACATTATAGAGATTCACAATATCGTTTTCGTTTCTTCTAAATGTCCATAATATAACATCAAGTGGTTTGATTTTTATCATAAAAAATAATGAATTTAACGGTATATACGATTTACATTAATAGAATAAAATGTATGACTAACGTTTCATTGGTACATATTGGTTAATTTTTTTGAATACATATGTGAATCAAAAAAGGCATAGTTGATGTTATAATACAAATTAAAATAAAAATCAGATTCAAAATGCCTGAAAATATTGCTAATTGTAATGACCATGGATTTTGGATAGACGCACACCATTATGTAATAAATTGTGACGAACCACATTTTGCTCAGGAAATTGCATTCATTATGACTACACTACATGATGAAGGCTGTTGATATTTTTCTCCAAAAAGTATTAGATAAAATAAAAAAATTGATTATAGCATAGTAATTAAATTGAAATAAATTCAATAATAGATTGATCAGAAATATTAAATTTATCAACAAAGCCAGCAGTCACTTCTAACACGTATTTAGCATTGTCACCTGAAACACCATTTTCTCTACATGTAACAACTTCTATAGTTGTTAGACAAGGAGGAACATTCTTTTCAATATTAGTAACATCTCCAGATACATCAAACCAAATAACATCAATAGGGAATTGCATGTTAAGCATCCACATAGGACGATTATCAGGTTTGTCAAAAACAAACAACATTCCCTGATCATACGGAAGTTCCTCTTGGAACATCAATCCTCTCATTCTTAATGAATCATTATCTGCAATTTGCACCTGTAATATTTCACCATCAAGTTTGATTGTTCCCATAGGAAACTCAGTCGATTGTAATTTAGCATCAGATGGAATATTTAGTATGCCTACAATTCCGACAATAAATGCAGCTGCCGCTATTGGAATTATGATTTGAGCTCTTGTTGCCATAGAATATCATGATATAATTTATTTAAAAACTAAAAGAAATGTTACATGATTGAATGCTTAAAATCATGAATAGTAGAAACATTATTGTTAGTTTGATGTGCAATATCAGAGAGTTTAGAACCGTTGTATACTTTATCAAGATATCTACCAGCTAATATCATTGGACCACCAACAGCACATGTAATACCTGTTGGTTCTGGTATCCATAGCATGATAAATCCAATTTTTTGAATTTTTTTACCTGGAGCTGGTGCATTATGTAATGCAGATAAAGAACGCTTTGCCTGTCTGTTGTCCAGTTTTGCTAAATCAGCATACATATTATTTCGTCTTTTAGCAGATTCAGCTATGATTTTTAGTTTATCAAGGTGTTTTTTTAAAGGATCAACCATTATTTTGATTTTACAAAGAAAATTAGTTAAAGACTGATGTAAAGTTCAGTACAGTATAGGTCAAAAATGTTTACTGTTTCATAGCCAAACTAAGTATCTAGTATATGTAATAGAGACTAGATTATATAGTATGATTCAACATTATAGAAATTGAAAAAAGAAGATAAGAAAAGATTAGAATCTATCAAAGCTGCCCACAAAACTACAAAAAAAGAAACTACCACAAGAGAAGATTACTTGGAAATTATTTCAGAGCTAATTGAGCTGAAGGGATATGCTACTACATTAGATATCTCAAGATACATGAATGTTAGCCCTCCAAGTGTGACAAAAATGCTTCAAAAGTTAGATGAAAAAGGATATATTGAATACGAAAAATATCATGGAATTAATTTAACAGAAAAAGGCAATAAGATTGCACATTCTATTCGCCAAAAACATGACATGTTATTAGAATTCTTTAAGATTTTGGGTGTGGGAAATGAAACTGCTAATCAAGATGCTGAGGGCGTAGAACATCACCTCAACCCAAAAACTATCAGGCAGCTAAGAAAATTCATTACGTTCCTAAAATCAAACCCAAAAATAACTGAAGAATTCAATGAATTCTAGGTATAACTACAACTTTTCAGTATATTGTTCTATATACACAACAGTGAATTTTAATTAGACAAAAAAATATGGTGTTTTATTGACGTTTACAACCGAGCTTGATGATTTGATAAGATTTGGTCATGGTGATCTAAAAAGACTAAGAAACATCAGGGATACTGTAAAACATGATAATTTTATTACAATTGAGGATAAAAAATATGTTGAAGCATTAATTTCAACGCATTTAAGAAATCAACCACTTGATGAAGACGAACCTCAAGTAAGACGTAAGCTAGATACTAAAAGATCTGTTTCAACAGGTGGTTCCACATCTAATTTTTCAAATAATAAAAAACTTGGAATCACAGCTGGAATTGCAGCTGCAATTGCTCTGATTGTTGTTGCAGGGTTCTCTATCCAAACAATGGATCAGGTAGATACACCAACAAATTCAGGAACAATAACCACGTCAAATCTACCACTAACGATTAAGACTGATACTACATCATACAAAAAGGCAGATATAATTTCCATATCTGGTAGTCTAAAATCAGCTAGTACAAATTCTATCGAACTGTCTATAGAAAATGCAGCTGGAGACAAGATATGGAATGAGTTTGTAAGTGTGAAAAATAACGGAAAATTCTCAACACTTGTTATAGCCGGAGGAGGAGGATGGGAATCTAATGGTGTTTATACGCTAAAAGGCAAACAAGGGAATTTACAAAACGAATTAGAATTTAACTTTAGTATATAATAAACCAAAAACTGTACTAATAATCTATTTTTGTAATTCTTACATTACTTCCCTTTGATTCAAGAAAATGGCCAAGAAAATTTTTTAATTGTTCGCTTATTCTGAATCCTCCAGCATTTTCCATCATGCCTGAATTTTCTATGACAGATGCCATATCTGCACTTAGTACGAGATTAAAAAAAGTCCAACCAGCTTTTGCAAACGGTTCTCTAATCTCAAAGCCATCTTTTACTTTGCAGTTACTTTCAAGTTCTTCCATAGCTTTTGTCACCAGTATGATCTCTTTATCATAACTTCTGGTACTTAGCTGAAATAATGGCTTCACTGAAAAGATATGCCAAAATAACAATAAAAATCATAATGGTAAAAAGTAGAAACATTTCAACCTGAGTACTAAATTATAATATGATTGTTAAAAATTGGTGGTCAAGTCGGTTGATTATGAGGAGAAAGTAAACAAAGAATTCTATGTTAACTGTTTGGCATATTTTGATGCGCTAAGAAAATCAGGTAAATCTGATGACGTGTTTGAAGATGAATACTTTTTTACGTTGCCTGCTGTTTCTGGTAGCGGTTTAGACTACTAATTTTACGTAAGCTTTACGAATATGGAAGATAACACAATTTATGAAAAATTACAAGTCACTTGAGGTTATACGACAAAAAGTCATAGTTTGTAAAAACTGTGATTTATGCAAAACTAGAAAAAATTCAGTGGCTGGAATAGGACATCAAAATGCAGACATTGTTTTTGTTGGAGAAGCGCCAGGAAAAAGTGAGGATCTTCGTGGAAAACCTTTTGTTGGCACTGCCGGAAAAAAACTTGATGAGGCACTAGAAAATTCCGGATTGACTAGAGACCAAGTTTACATTACAAACATTGTAAAATGCAGACCGCCAAAAAATAGAATTCCAAATGAAAAAGAGAAAATAATGTGCAGTGACTATCTTGAAAATGAACTTTCGATTATTAATCCGAAGATAATTTGTTTGATGGGAAATACTGCTTATGGCTCCATATTAAATGGAAAATGTGTTTCAAAAAATCATGGAAAAATAATTGGTAAGGATAAACGTGTGTATTTTGTTTCTTATCATCCAGCTGCAACTATCTACAATCCTAAACTCGGGAAAATTTTCAAAAGTGATATTAAAAAATTGGCTAAAATTATACAGAAAGATGAACTAAATGGTTAATCTAACACATTTATGCTAGGTTAAAGCAGTTTTTACTTTTTCTAATGAAAGCTTCCATCTTTTAACAGATACATTTTCTAGTTTTACTTTATCAATAAGCCCAAGCATTTCGTCAATCATTCGTAAGGCTTCCTTAATTTTATCTGCATCTGATTTTTCCCATTCATATTTATTCATAAAATTAGAAAGCTCTAGAGATAGATTAGTGTTAATTACCCATTGAGTCTTATATGATTAACTTGAAAGTTTTAGCCAGAGAATTTTATAGTAGAGATACAGTTTATGTTGCACAGGAACTGTTGGGAAAAATTCTGGTAAGAAATATTGGTAAACAAAAATTATCTGGTATAATAACTGAAACTGAAGCTTACAAAGGTAAGAATGATCCTGCCAGCCATGCAGCTAGAAAAATGACTGAACGTAACAAAATAATGTTTGGCCAAATAGGTAAAACTTATGTTTACTTTACATATGGAAATCATTTTATGCTGAATGCTGTAGCAAAAAATGAAAAAAATAATGCTGGTGCTGTTCTTATTCGTTCCATTAAGCCACAAGAAGGAATTAAGTTGATGATAAAAAATAGGAAAACAAGTATGATTTCAAACCTAACAAATGGACCTGGAAAATTAACTCAAGCCATGAATATTACTAAAGAACAAAATAATATTGATTTAACAAAAAAATCACTAATTTTTATTACTGATGGAATTAAGCCAAAAAAGATTTTAAAAAAATCAAGAATCGGTATTACGAAAGGTACAGAAAAACTATGGAATTTTAGCTTTGAAATCTAATTTTGTGTAGGATCTCTATCATCATCAAGTGTCCATGGTGCAATTCTACCCAAAATTCTTTCCCAATCAAGTCTTAGAAGGAGTATTACAATGATTGTCATGATAACACCAAATCCAATTATTCCAGCGTAAATAGCAAATGGATCATCAATATCCTCAAGTATTGGTTCCAAAATTGACAAACCCGTATAATGAGAAATTAATACAATAACATAGCATAAAACAATTTTTCCTGATAATGTTGCAATAAAGAATCTTTTTGGATTATATTTTGCCAGTCCTAATGGGATGTAAACCATGTCATCAGGTATTGGCGTTGCCGCTGCAACAAATGCTGCTGTACCACCATACCGTTTAACTAATTTCTGAAACGGCCTCATTCGTTTTTTGGTTTTTTCTGAAATCATTCTTCGGCCACCGTAACTTGCATAAAATATAATCTGTTTTGCAATTGTAGCTGTGACGGCTGAAATTAAAGCAAGAATATGTAGATCAAATTGTTCACCAACTGACATAGTAGCTAATAAAACAAATGAAGGAATAGGAACAAATGGAATTAGTGAACCGATAAAACTAACAAGACCTAATCCAATATACCCAACCTCAGGAGCAAAAGGAAAAATGTCCCAAAAATCCACAGGGAATCAAACCATTTGCGTTATTTAACTATAAGAAAACAAAAATATGTGATTTCACTCTTTATCTATAAATTCACTAGATGTTGGTGGTTCTGGACTTAGTCCCTTACGTTTTCTAATCTCTTGTAATAACGTCGCACCAATTGATTTTGGTACTGGAGTCCATGCCTTAAAGTGGCTGTTCCATATTGCTTTACCCGCAGTTTGACCTCTCATCTTCTCAGATAAATCAAAAGTCTCAACAGCTGGTACTTCTCCAATAACAATACTGCTTGCGCCCTTTTGCTGCATATCAAGTACCTTTCCACGTTTACCTTGTAAAACACTTGATACATTACCTATTAGATCAGTTGGAACACGTACTTCAATTGCTAACATTGGTTCTAAAATTATTGGATCAGCCGATAAAAATGCGCCCAAACATGCTCGCCTTGACGCTGGGCCTAATTGAGATAAACCTCTATGTGCTGTGTCCTCGTGTGGGACAAAGTGAGTGAATGTAAATTTACAGTTTCTTACCTGTTCTTTTGCAAGCCCTCCTTCGCTCATCACCTCATCAAAACCAGACAAAAGTGAATCTGTAGATTCGTCTATAAACTGTACACCTTTAGTACCATTAATCATTACGTTTCCACGAGAGTCAAATCTCATTACTTTCTTTGCAACATCTGGTTCCCAACCATGATCACGAAGGATCTGCGTAGTTTCCTTCTTATCCTTCATCTCGCTAAGTGTTCCATCTCTGCACATTTCAGCAATTTCAGGCTCCAAAGGTTCAACTCTCATGAAAATCTTATTGTGACGGTTAGGCGATTTTGCCATAACAACCTCAGATGAACCAGCAATAGTTTCTCTGTAATTAATTAATGGTTCAGATGTAACAATATCAATTTTAGCATCTTTAATCAAATTTACTGAGACGTCAAGATGCAACACGCCCATTCCTGCCATGATTGTCTCGCCAGTTTCTTCATCAATTTTAATGACAAGATTTGGATCCTCTATTGTAAGCTTACGTAATGTTTCTACAAGTTTTGGAAGATCCTTTGGATGTTTTGGCTCTATTGCCATCTGAACTACTGGTTCAGAAACATACTTTGATGCCTCAAATACTGAAATGCCTTTTACAGTAGAAATTGTTTGCCCCGCACGAGCATCAGTTAATCCTAAAAGTGCCGGTATGTTTCCAGCCCCAAGCTCACCAACTTGCTCCCTAATGTTTGACATGAAAAAGTTTACTGATTGCACTCTTCCTTCACGCTTTGTGTCAATGATATTGATAGTTTGCCCATCTTTTATCGTTCCAGAAAATAGGCGGCCTATAGCTACAGGCCCTGCTGCAGGATCAATTGTCATGTTTACAATCATCATTACAGTTGGTCCATTATCATCACAATCCAAAATAGCTTTTCCTATATCTGATTCTAGATCTCCCTTCCAAATCTTTGGAATCCTGTATTTTTGTGCTTCATGTGGTGGTGGATGATGCTTTACAACCATTCCCAATACTGCGTCTGCAAGTGGTGCCTTTTCAACCAAGCCCTCAACGTTGCCAGAATCTGAATATGCATCAATGACATCCTTGAAAGTTACACCTGTTTTCTTCATTATGTCGATATTAATTGCCCATTTATCTTTGGCAGATCCAAAAGTTACACTACCATCCTGAATAGAAACTTTCCACTTCTCTTTGTATTCATCTTCAGCATATGTGTCAATTAAGTCGTTAAAGTTAGATACAACACTTGCAAGTGTTTCTTGCATTTTTTCAGGTGTCAATCTTAGCTCCTTTATCAACCTGTCAATCTTGTTGATATACAACACGGGTCTCACTCTTTCTTCTAATGACATTCTAGTGACAGTCTCAGTCTGCGTCATAATTCCCTCTACTGCGTCACATACTACCACAGAACCATCTATTGCTCTAAGACTTCTAATTACACGGCCAGAAAAATCAACATGCCCAGGTGTATCAATCATATTAATAACATAATCGTTTTCCCCTTCCTGGTAGTGTAAAGTAACATTTGCTTGAACAATTGTAATTCCTCTTTCTTGCTCAGCTTTCATAGAATCCATTGCAAGTGCAGAGCCAGCAGCAGACGGTGAAATAATTCCAGAATGTGCCAAAAGGCTATCACTCATTGTTGTTTTACCATGATCTACGTGAGCAATAACACCAAAATTTCTGATCTTATTTTTGTCGCTGATAATCTTCATTACCTGCTCAGTTGATTTGTATTTGGTCATAAGGCGATTCCATTTTCGACATCTATTAAACCTTATGAGAAAAAATTATTTTTTGTAAAGTTTCTAAATGAGGTTTGGATTCATTAACGAAAACATTCTGAATATAGGATCATGTTCAAATGATTCAATTGTGTTCGTCGTCAACCCAAGCATAACAAAAAATCTTATGTACTTTTTCTTTGTCCTTGTCTATTACTTCTCCACATTTTTCACAGGTCAACTGTTTTCCCATATACCATACATGGTTGAATGTTATTTATATTCAGTTTTAGGAGTAAAAATATGGAAATTTCTGTTGGCCATACTCCAGATGCTGATGATGCATTCATGTTTTATGGGATGTTTACTGGAAATGTATCTTCGCCGGATTTTACTGTCACTCATGTAATTGAAGATATTGAAAATCTCAATAGAAAAGCTGTATCGCCTGTGTTAGATGTAACAGCGGTTTCTGTTCATGCGTGTGCATACATTCCAGATTATACAATTCTACGAAGTGGAGGAAGTTTTGGAATTGGATATGGACCTATTGTGACTGCAACTAAAGAAATGAAAATTTCAGAATTACAAAAAGCAAAAATTGCAATTCCTGGAAAAATGACATCGGCGTTTTTGCTTTTACAATTAATGATTGGAAAATTTGATTACGTAGAGATGAATTTTAGTGATATCCCCTCTGCAGTAAAAAATGGAAAAGTTGATGCTGGGTTGGTAATACATGAAACACAGCTATCATATTATCAGGAAGGTATCAATAAAGTTCTAGATATAGGGGAATGGTGGGATAAGACCACTAATGGGCTTCCGGTTCCATTAGGTATCAACGTTATGAGTGATAAATTTGGTTTGGAAACAATAAGAAAATTTGACAAATTCCTTGCTGAATCTATTCAATTTGGTCTAGAGCATACAAATAATGCAATTGATTATGCAATGCAATATTCAAGAGGAAAAGATAGAGACCTGATTGAAAAATTTGTTAAGATGTATGTTAATAATGTGACAGTTAACATGGGTGACTCGGGTGAAGAATCTATCAACATTCTTTTTGATATGGCAAAATCTAAAAATTTGGTGCCTGAATTTAATCTGAAAATAGCATAATTTCTAATCATGGACTAAATTTATTGTAAAAAACTTTACATAATTATAGAACAGATTTTCAGAGGATGTAAATTGTTGATAGATAAAAGGATGCTTGCTTCTGGGATTGTGATGATTGCCGTTGGATTTTCTATCACATTATATCTTACGGAAACTAGTCCAATTGGAAGTGCAAACATGACAGAAGAAGAAAAACTGGATTTGATAATTGAAGAAAGAGAAAATTCTGATTATCGCACATTATCTGGAATATTAATTGGTGTGGGATTTTTATTAATACTAATTAGCTTTGGTGCAAGAAGGAAGAGAGGTAGTAATGCTAAGAAAACTGAGAAAAAACCCGAGATATAAAATCAGAATGTTTTAAGAACGTTAAAAAATGTGTCACGCTGTGCTGGTTTTCTTTTTATTTCTTTGACCAAGTTTACAAGTTCCTCTAATGATGAGTTAGTTGATTTTCCCGCTGCGCGATATACTTCCTCAGAAAATGCTGTACCAACTAAATCATTTCCACCATGACCTAGTGCTACCTGTGCAAGTTTTTTACCATCTGCCACCCAGTAAACTGAAATATTGTTTAACACATCTGCCAACATCAGACGTGACAGTGCAATTACTTTCAAATCATAGATTGATGAACACTCCTGTGTTAGCTGGTTCTTTTTCTCAAGTTCTGTGTTCTCTAAACTGAATTTAAGTGGAATTAATGTTATGAATCCATTAGTTTTTTTCTGTAATTCTCTGATTTTTATCAGATGATCAACAACATGTTTTGGCTCCTCAATATGACCATATAGCATAGTTGCATTACTTTTAATGCCAAGATTATGAGATTCTTCCATTGTATCCAACCACTCTTGACCGCTACATTTTCCACGTGCAATTTTTGGACGAATATCAGGGTCAAATAATTCTGCACCCCCACCAGGTAAAGAGTCAAGTCCAGCCTCTTTTAGCCTAGATAATACTTCCTTCACGGAATTTTTTGTCAGCTTGGAAAAGAAGAAAATTTCTGCAGCAGTAAAAGCCTTAATTTTTAACTCAGGATGATTCTTTTTGATAATTTTCATCATAGATTCGTAATAATCAAGTGATAGTTTTGGATGAAAACCACCTACAATGTGCACTTCAGTTGCGCCCATACTTTTTGCTGCAGATGCTCTTTTTTCAATTTGTTCTGGTGTTAGTGTGTAAGAATCATTATCATTTTCTTTTCTATAGAATGCACATATTTGACAACTTGCAGCACAAACATTCGTATAATTCAGATATGACGATGAGGTAAATGTAACTTGATCCCCAACAAGTTTTTGTCGTGAGATATCAGCAACAGCACCAAGCAAATGGATGTTATTATACTCCATTATTTCTATACCATCCTGAAAAGTTAATTCCTCACCAACTATTGCGCGTTCTAATGCCTTTGATTCACTGATCAGTGTTTCTAGCATGTAATTTGTGAATTATTTGCAAATAAATAGATAAGTGGGCTGGCATAAGGTTATTCCTTGGTATTACCATTAATTGATGAAGATAAGCCAAAATGTTTCGTATGCCATAAAATGTTTGAAGATATGGAAAAGTTGAAAAAACATCAAGAAGTAGACCATAAAGAATTCTTCCAAAAATTTGAAAAAAATGATTCCGAAACCTAGCTAAAAAATTTTAAAACAAAAATAAAGTGGGTGCCAATTAGAACCCCAATTGTAATAATTTTTAGTATACTTTCACACTTTTTTATTTCTAAATAGTTGCCATTATTTTGTTTTAGATGCTTATACTTTCTTGAAGTTGTTATTAGAACATAAGTTATAATTGAAGAAATGCCACAAATCATCACTGCTTCTATTGTTATTGAATTAGTCTGAATTGCAGAACCAGCAAAAACTGGTAATATAGCCCATGAAAATATTGTCGATGCATTGTTGTGAAATTTACCTCCAAACAATTCTAAATTATATGCAAACAGGAAGAATCCTTCTACAATGCCTATGATGAATAACAGTGGTGAATCCAAGAAAGCGTAATACATACCAATTGAAAATGCTATGCCTAACACAATCATGGATATGGCCCAAAGTTTCTTTTTTGGTAAATCACCCCATGGTTTTGTTTTTCCTCCAATTGCATCAAGTAGATGTGCGGAAACTCCAAGAGCTAAAAAATAGATTACACAAATAGCTACAAGACGTTCTATCTCGAACTCACCAGAAAGTGAACCCAGTGCAGCAAAACATGTGACTATACTCGTATAAGGTAAAAATAATATTCCAATAGTCCGCCTAAAATTTCTAGAGCCAAATTTTGGAACGAACCATTCATCTGTTCTATCTTGATACACAGAATATTATAGTAATTATCACTAAATTACCTTTTTACTAAATACTAATAGGTGATTTTATACTAGTAAAAACGAAAGCATCACATGAACCGTTACAGAAAATTTGTAAAAAAAGGTGTGAAGGAAACTTTTTCGAAAATACCATTTCATACAAATGTTCCAATAAAACGACTTTCTATGCTAAGTAAAAAACTAGTTCCAACCTCTAACACACACGTAGCAATTCACCTTGTAGATTACAAGCACAAAAATTTATCAGAATATAGCTTCTTACACAAACATAATGCCGATGAAATTAATCTTATCATTTCTGAGGATGACAAACTAAAATATGAAATTCAGCTTGATGATGAAATATACAAAGTGTTATCTCCATCAACAGTGTTTATACCAAAGGGTGTGTTTTTTACTACCTATGTTATCAAGATATTCATAACTAACATCTTGTCCACCGTTGCTGATCATTTGGGCATGTTTTATATCACGAATTTTAAACTTTTCCCCATTCTCTAATAGAATTGTTGCATCATCGCTAATATCAAAACCAGAGCCTTGATCATAAAATCTAATTTTTCCACCCTTTTTCAAAAAAAACTCGACATCATATGTTACCTTATTCCCGTAAACTAGAATATTTTTTCCTGTAACTTTGACATTATCTACTAGGTTCAAAACAACCACAGTGTCTGCATTAAGTTTAACAGTGTCTCGAATACTTCCCGTGACAAGCTTGCCATTCGGTGCATTTAATTCTGTAAAATGTTCCCGAATAACTGACATACCTACTCTGCCTTGGGGATCTGGAACAGATTCCTTTCGCCCGCTTACATTACCAACTTCAATATCACCATTAGTTACAGTAATTTTTGCACCACCATCAATATCATATTTATTTTCTATTGAATCAACCAATCTAAAACTTCCACTTGTGACATGAATGTGCGACTTGTGTCTTTCATAAGGGCTAAAATATGGACTGGTTATACTGCCCCACATAATTATTGGGTTATTGTATTTGAAATGACCTGCCCAAAATTTACCTTTCATAGATAACGTTTTGGTTGGTTTTCTTTCAAACTCCATTTGACCTAATTCTTTTGAACCAAACAATCTAACACCGGTAGCATTTACACGATCAAGAGCAGCAACCCATTCTTCAGCAGATTTCATTTCTATCGATATATCACTAGATAAAAGAAGATTTTTTCTACGCTTATCAGAAGCTGAATCACCTGAAAAAACTTTTGCCTTTTCCTTTTTCACTTTAATTGAATCAGCATATTTCTTGCCTATTTTCAGGTCTTCATATGCCTGCTTAATTTTCTTGAATTGTTCATCGTTACCACCTCTATCTGAATGAATTTCAAGTACCAAATTCCTATAAGCTTCTCGTATTTCCTTTTTTGATGCCCCTTCAGATATTTTTAATATATCATAATTGCTTTCTGTCATACTATTAATGAAAAATCCTTTTTATTTAGGATTTTTAAACGGAAACAATGGCAAAGACGAAAAAACCTCATATACTTGGTATTGAGATTTTGAAAAAAAATGGAATTAATGTTGATAAGCTTATCAAAGAACTAGTGGTTAATGCCTCAGTTGAATTCACTGCATATTACTATTTTACATTATTACGAGCAAATTGTACTGGCATTGAAGGTGAAGGAATAAAAGGTATAGTTGAAGATGCGAGACTTGAAGATCTAAGCCACTTTGAATCATGTATTGAAAGAATCTATCAATTAGGTGGCTCACTTCCAAAGGATGCCACACAATTCATTAAGATGTCTGGGTGTGAGTTTCTTCAATTACCACCAAACCCAACAAACCTAAAAGCAATTTTAGAAAAATGCCTCAAGGCTGAGCAGGGTGCGATTGTTAACTGGGATAGAATATGTAATATGACAAGTGGAAAAGATCCTGTCACATATAATATTGCAAAGGACATACTAGCTGAAGAAGTTGAACACGAATCATGGTTCCTAGAGCTCTTGTATGCGAGACCATCTGGTCATATGAGAAGAAAGTATTCAGGTGAAAGACCGCACACAAGTAAACATTCTAGATCACTTGGTTAGTTATAGGATTAATAATATACTAGTCTAATTTTTTTAAAAACTCAACAATTTGTTTTCCGTGGTTTTGAACGTCGATGTTTCGGAAAATATTTTTAATTATTCCATTTTTATCTATAATGAAAGTTATGCGTTTTGCAAGACCTGCAATGTTAAGACCTGAATATTTTTTACAAGTGCTCTTTTGAGTGTCACTAAGATGCAAATATGGAATATCATATTCATCAACAAATTTTTTCTGTGACTCAACAGTATCAATAGAAATTGCAAATAACTTGGAGTTTGTTGATAAGATCTCATCATACACAGAAATTACACTTTTGGCCATCTCGAATACCTTTTTTGATGGGCATGCAAAAAGATGATTTTTAGGATAAAAGCAAAGAACCACATTATTTTTTCCAGTAAAGGATTCTAATCTTATTTTGTTTCCATCATTTGCCTCTAACTCAAAATCAGGTGCAGAATCTCCTATTTCCATATCATTCATCACCAAGTGGTGTTGCAAATGACAGCTTATAACCATCAGGATCTAACATGTGGAAAAATCGCTCGCCCCAAGTTGCATCCTCTGGTTTGGATTCCAACTTGCCTAGTGCTGAAATTGTTTCATCATTTTCCATGTAGGCAAAAAGATCATCAACATCATCAACGTAAAAAATAATTCTGCTCCAATGTGTGGCTTCTGCAGCTACTTCATCGATTCTGAGATTCAGGTATGATTTTACTACGTCATCTATTAGAAATGATGTGAATTGGCCGTCAGGGCCGCCATAAACTATCTTAAAGTTTGGAATATTAGAATAAAACTTGACTGACTTTTTCATGTCAGATATTCGTAATGTAATCGCAGAAATTTTTGACACTTTCACGTTATTTTATACTCTTACTGAAGCATTTATAGATGCACTGAAAAAGCTGGATGAAGAAACAGACATCATAATATTTTATACGAGAGAAGTATCGAACAAATTTTATGACTAATATTGGAATAGAATTAGGAATAAGAGCCCCAATAGAAGCTATTGAAAGAGCAGCTCAGATTGCAGATGATAATCATCTTGAATACTTTTTAGTACCAGAAACACACCCAAAATTTTTTGGAGTTAATGCGCTAGATACAATATTAAAAATCAGTGAAAAAGTAAATAATGTAAAAGTGGGAACAGGAATTATTAACGTATTTTCAAGAACACAAGAAGAAATTCTTGATTCCGCAAACCGGATACATGAAAAGACTAATGGAAAATTTGTTTTAGGGATTGGAACCAGCGCGCCTATAATAATTGAGAAGTTATGGAAAATGGAATTTAAAAAACCACTCTCACGACTAAAAGAATACTCAAATTTTATCAAGACAAAATTTAAAGGTCAAATTTATTGGGCTGCTATAGGTGAAAAAACCACAAAACTTGCAGCCGAAAATGCAAATGGTGTCATATTTTTTTTAAAACCAAGAGTTCAAATTTTAAATCATATAGACTTGATTAATTCAACGCTGGCATCTTTGAATAAATCAGAAGACACGTTTAATCTAATTTCAATTATTCCTACATATTTTGAGGATGATAACAATCAAGCAAAAATGACATTAGCTAGTTACATAGGTGCAAATGAGTTTTACTCAACTCCATTATCAAATGCTGGTTTCCAAGATGATGTTAAGAAAATAAAGGGCATGTATGAAAAAGATGGATTAAAAAAAGCTGCACAAAATGTGGGAGATGCATTACTTAACGAATTAACTATTACAGGTTCAGTAGACACATGTAAAGAAAAAATTAACGAAATGGTAAAAAATACAAAATTAAAAACTATCATTTTAGGATTTGACATGCCCAAAGACAAATACACAGATGACTTTTTTACGAAACTTGATAAATTGCTGAAAGCTCTTCAATAAGATGACCTCCGTTAACTTATCAAACATCGCAATTACCAAAGCAAGATTTCGTTATTCAATGTCAGAATTAGTAGATGATTTTCTAAAGAAAAAGCTAGATAAGGATGTTCGAGAATACGCAAAAAATGAGCTAGGAATAGATTATGTCTACAAATCCTACGATTTTTCAAAAATTGATTTTGACAAAGATGATTTTGTTGAATCAGATGTCAGCCTAAGTGACATGTATTATCGCACGGCAAAAAAATCTCTGCGTGGCTTCAATACTGAAAAAATAGGATTGTTTGTTACAATTAATGATAATCAGCAATACCTTGATCCTTCACCGACAGTAGAGCTAATTCCCAAGCTTGCATTTAGAAAGGAGACCAGAGCGCAAAACTTTCAAGGATTGGCATGTTCCTCATTTTCAGAATCACTGTTAAACTCTGCCGGATTTTTTCTCATGAATAGAAAGGATGATGCTATTGTGTTGATTGGAACATATTATACTCCTTGGTTTCTAGATAGAATAAAGCAAATAAAACATATCTCAAAAAAAAATAAGGCGGATTTTCATAATTTAATTTACTTTCTAATTTTTAGTGATGTTACTGCATCTGTAATATTATCTGAAAAAAAGACAAAAAATACACAAATTCAGATTGATACAAAATCAATCCTGACTCTA
>LULS01000062.1_pt1 | contig 25415 bp, 26 predicted proteins | sample 728101 | NCBI WGS metagenome assembly LULS01 (sample SAMN03860283, study PRJNA289734) | marine metagenome | biome: seawater column; feature: ocean; material: water; isolation source: Red Sea water column Station 108 - depth 200m | place: Saudi Arabia: Red Sea | collected 2011-10-15 | depth 200 m | reverse complement strand
TTTATCAATATGTATTTTATAAAATTCTAAATCTATTTTTGATCTTACAGTTCTATGGATTAATTGATTAACCATCTTTGCTAAATCTAACAATTCAGCTTCCTTGGTAAAACAAACTATGATCTTTACATCGAATCCATGCTTTATTGTTTCAACACATGATACTGCAGACAGTTCATCAAAAACACAGCAAATCACTTTTTTATTTTGTGAATTGTTTGGAATTCCCCCAAGACCCTTATCATAATAAATGCAGATATAGGCTGATGTTTTTGTCAGATAAACGTAAAGCAGTTTGTCATATTTTTCTGCCGTGCCAGGCCTCACTCCTTTTTTTGCAGTCTTTTCAATTAGTGCAGAAGTAGCAGCAACTTCAACATCTTTCGTAATAAACCCTTTAGCAGATCCTTCTACTTGTATCAGAAATCTCTCACTTTTAAGAAAAAGATTTTTCCCAACTTTTGAAATTCCATTTACAATTGCTTCAAAATTATTAGGTACTTGTTTGGCTATCGCAACTCCTTTGATTCCAAATAAACTATTGATAGTAGATGATGTAAAAACTGGGTCATCTGTTTCAACCACTATTATATCACCATCTTGTCTTATTTTGTGAAATTTTTGATTCTGGATCTTAAGGATTTTTTTGATATTTGTTATAATCGGCTTGATCTTATTTTGTGAAAAAGTTGACGGAAATACTGCAACTAAAACATTATCTTCCAATACGGATCCCCAACATGTTTGTAATTTTAGAATTGTGATTAAGTTGTCTTAGTAATGATTATAAAACGAAATTAGAAAATGTGTATAATGTCACGATTTACAGCAGAACAAGTCTCTGAATTAAATGATAAATTAAAAACACCTGAGGAGGTTTTACAATGGGGCTTGGAAAATGTCCACCCTAAACTTGCCTTAGCATCAAGCTTTGGGGCAGAAGATGTTTGTGTAATTCACATGCTGGCAAAAATAAATCCAGAAGCTAGAGTTTTCTCATTAGATACGGGAAGAATAAATCAGGAAACGTACAATGTTATGGATGAAATAAGGAAAAAGTACAACACTAAAATCGAAATTACTTTTCCTGACGCAGGTGAAGTAATTGAGATGGTACAAACTCACGGAATGAATTTATTTTATGAGAGCGCTGAAAACAGAAAGCTATGTTGTGGTGTAAGAAAAGTACATCCCTTAAACAAAATGTTGGGTACATTGGACGGTTGGATTACTGGTCTTAGAAGCGACCAAACTCAAAACAGACAGACATCTACAAAAATTGAAATTGATGAACAGCATGATGGAATGATCAAATTAAATCCAATACTTGACTGGACATGGGATCAAACTATGGGTTATATCAAAGAAAATGATATTCCTTACAACAAATTAATCGATCAAGGCTTTCCAAGCATTGGTTGTGAACCATGTACAAGAGCAATAAAACCTGGTGAAGATTTACGAGCAGGTCGTTGGTGGTGGGAAAACCAATCCGACAAAGAATGTGGTCTACACATGGATCATAGCAAGTAATAATCTTGTCTCAAGAGACCGGAGTTTCTAAACCCCATGGTGGCAGTCTTGTCAGCAGACTATCAAACACAGACACTGCGGGCTTGTTATCCATACCAATTAATGCTGATCTTGCAAATGATGTAGAAAACATTGCAGATGGCATCTTTAGCCCCTTGGAGGGATTTTTATCCCAACAAGATTTTGAAAGTGTTGTAGAGAAAGGAAGGCTTTCAAGTGATATCCCATGGACAATTCCGATTGTATTGGATGTAGACGAATCTACTGCTTCAAAAATAAAACAAGCAGGTACAGTATTGTTGCAGAACCCTGAGGGATTAGATGTTGCGATATTAAATGTAGAAGAAACTTATACTTTTGATAAAGAGAAAATGATAAAAGGCGTTTATGGTACAACCGACGGTTCACATCCAGGTGTGGCAAAAACAACGGGAATGAATGATTTTCTTGTGGGAGGAAAGATTGACTACATTAAACGACCAGAAAAAACTGAGATTCGGAAATATAGAATGACACCTCTAGAAACTAGAGAGGCATTCTCAAACGCGGGCTGGAAAAAAATAGTTGCGTTCCAGACAAGGAACCCGCCCCATGTGGCACATGAAATTCTCCAAAAGACATCGATAACCACACGAGACGGAGTCTTTGTAAATCCGCTAATTGGAAAGAAAAAGTCAGGCGATTTCAAGGATGATGTGATAATAAAATCATACGAGGCAATGATTGAAAATTACTATCCTGAAAACAGGTGCAAGTTAGGAACACTTCATACGGAAATGCCCCGCGTTCTTCTACTGTAGGAAATGTCTCACGTTTACCAACCCAAAAGTATGTCCTCATGATCCTGAATCTAGGGAACAAATTAGTGGTACAAAACTGCGTTCTATGATTCAGGAGGGGAAACCACCATCAGAGTTTATTCTACGACCTGAGGTTGCAAAGGTCATTATTGCATATGATAAACCATTTGTAGACTAGATTTTTATCAGCGCAAAAAATTTCCAGAAATATGAAATACATTTTTCTTGCTCTTCTAGTACTAACAATACCCCCTGTATTTGCCCAAGAACCACAAATTGGAGACTACTTGGAACTATCAAATCAATCTTTGTCGTTCAATGAAACAGAGATTCCATATTCTGACTTTAACAAAGTTTTACGTGATATAGTAATAGTTGATTTTGAAAACCTACATGTGGGCAGCTGGCAGGCTGAGATTCACAACGATTTGCTGTATGGGAACCCAGATGGCAACGCAGTGATACGCGTTTATTCTGCAGAAAGTGTTGAAAAATTTTTTGAGATTGGAATGGGAAGCCATCCTGGGCTCTCATATTGGGTAGCTGCGCAGGTTCCGGAAACGGGGTATGCTCTTCTTCATCAGAGCTATGAAAAGGGATGGGCTCCAGGTAAAGCTACAAAGCTCACATACTCAGAACAGTCTGGCCTTACTGTTGACAACGGCCTAAGAACTGTCATGTCAAATCTTGACATTTCACCTTTCACAATAAAGTCTTATTCAGTCCACGGAATGGAGGGTTCTACTGATCCACCTGCAACAACCTCAGGAACCTATACGGTAAAAATCATATCAGCCGATTATGGCGAAAACCCACTTTCCATGTTTCCATTTATTGTAACTGGGGCACTTGGTGTTGGGGTCATTATACTGATTATTTCTAAGAAGCGTTCTTAGTTTTAAAATAATTACAGGCGTTTTTAATTTTACATACATCACACATTGGGGAAATTGGCTTGCAGATGTTTTGTCCGTACATCACAAAAGTATTGTTTATGTCCAACCAAAATTTCTTGGGAATGTTTTTTCTTAGCTCCATCTCAGTTTCCTCCGGCATTTTTGTGCTTACAAGTCCAAGCCGGTTGGAAATTCGGTGGACATGGGTGTCAACAGGAATTGCAGGTTGTTCAAATGCATACACTAGGACACAGTTTGCAGTTTTTCTGCCAACCCCGGGAATTTCAACCAGCTGATCTATATCGGCCGGAACCTTTCCACCATATTTGGAAATGAGCAGTTTTGCAACCTCGATTATTCGTTTTGACTTTACATGGTAAAACCCAACTGACTTGATCATCTTCTCAACGTCCTTTACCTTGGCTTTTGCCAGTTTCTGGGGGGTTCCATATACCTTGAACAGCGCCTTTGCCGCCTTGGTGGTGTTTTCGTCCTTTGTTCTTGCGGAAAGCACCGTTCCGATTAGAATTTTAAAAGGACTGGCAGTTTCAGCCTTTTGTAATCCTTCTAAGGCTGTATATCTGGGTGGATTTACAACCATCATCGTCCTTTTCATCCCATCGAGAATTCTCTTCATGTGTTTCCTGCGTAGATTTCTTTGTTAAAGTTTAACTTTTAGTAAGATGGATTTAGATCCTTGCGAACGATGATTGATGACGTAGATGAGCTTCTTGCACTTAGAGCGGGTGACAGGTATAGGCTTAATGACATCAGGCGCAGGCTAGAGATTTACAAGAGGCTGTACATCTCCGACCTGGAATTTGTAAGAAATCTAGCCAAGACCTATCTGGAAAAGGATCTGAGCCCAGAACCACGACGTCCTAAACCTGGAGAGACACAAACCAGTTTAGGCTCTTGTTCAAGCTGCGGTTCACAAATGGAAGCTGATGAAACGTTCTGTACTAACTGTGGGACAAAAAAGGCTGTATCAATCTCGGCTTCAACCACGTCTGCACCAGAGCCGGAACCGTCTTCACCAAGACAGATGCAAGCTGGAACTGGCAAGAAATCGCGCCAGCAGGAACTGGAAGAATATGAAAGGCAATACCTAAGCAAATCAGGAATAAAAGCTGGAACCGAGGGCTTTACCATTACCGAAGACGGTGAAGTTGGAGAAATGGTAAAGAAGAAAACTCCCAAGCCAAGAAAGGCAGCCAAGAAAACTAGGAAAACAGCCAAGAAAACTACCAAGAAAGCTGGGAAAACTAGGAAACCAAGAAAGAAAAAGGAACCCAATTCATCCTCTTGCGTAAAGTGCGGATCCGAAATTGCCGCTGATGATATGTTTTGTACCAACTGTGGCTCAAAGCGATAGCTGAAACCGTTTTCAAAGTTACACACTAAAGTGTATCATTAGTGTATGCGATAATTGCAGAAAAAATAACAAGATCAACCTTATTGGCATGTTAATCAAACACAAAACATCCAAAAAAACGCGTTACCCCCAATCTGTTTAGGATTTTTCCTAGTGGGCATGTTGCTTGTCCCGTCATCTATGTCATTTATGGTTCCGGAAGCAGAAGCAGGACAGGAAAAGGAAACTGTCTGTTCTGCCTTTGACAGACTTTGTGACGAGGAACCAGAACACTATGTTGAGAGGTACATAACTGAGCCAGAATACAAGGCTTGGTTTGACAGAAACTTTCCAGACTATACAATCTATGAGGGCATTGGAATAACAGAATCACAATATCAGAAAATTGTAAATGATCTTACAAAACCCCAACCAGTAGCTGTCCAGGAAACAACAACTGTTCAAAAACAAACAACCCAAGAATCTGGCGGCAATGAAATTGTATATGCTTTGGTTGCAGCTGTTGCTGTTGGCGGAGTAATAGGTGCTGTCTTTTTCATAAAAAAAGGATCAAAAGCGTCAGCTGTTCAACGAGAATCACCATCCAGAATGCAAAAAACTGTTTTACTTTGTGGTAATTGTGGGAAACCATTGAAGCCCAAGGCAAAGTTTTGTGGTAAATGTGGCAACCCACAGTCATAATCACTATTATAGAGAAAAGCTAAATCGTAATTATTGGAATTAACAAGGGAAGAGGAAAAATCGCTAAGCGGAGAGCATGGCGAAGTTTTACAGACAGCATACAGGATACTGTCAGCTACTGGAGAGGCAACTAATGCAGAAAAGCTTGTGCCGATTCACTGGGCGCATGTCTCCGGCGTAAACTATAACACGATTGGCGATGCCGGCGAGGAATTCCTAGCAGGTCTTAGCAAGAAGGCAAAGTTCAGGGTAAGGACTACCGTAAACCCGATGGGATATGACAAGGACAGCGTAGAAAAGTTTGGCCTTGATGAAAATTTTATTCAAAAGCAGGAAAGCATCAGAGAATCCTACAAAAAGATGGGTGTAACCCCATCGTTCTCCTGCATTCCTTACGAAGTTTATGACATGCCGGCGGAGGGCACACAAGTTGCCTTTGCGGAAACCAACGCGGCGATTTATGCAAATTCCATTGGAAAGCTAAAGACAAACAAGGAGAGTGCATTTTCAGCTCTTGCAAGTGCAATTACCGGCAAAAGCCCATACTCTGATCTTCGAAAGGATGATTCCCCAACCATGTCAATCGCAATGAAGGTTTCAGATCCAAACGAGCTGACGTTTGGACTGTTGGGATACTTTGCCGGAAAGGTGGCAGACAAGTCAGTTGCAATCTCCGGCGTAAAGAGCATGGACAAAAGATGCAACAAGTCAATGTGTGCCAGTTTGGGTACATCTGGAACTTGTGGCAAGTTTGTTTTGGACGATAACAGTGACGCGTCTGAAAAGGTAGATTTTGATGAAAAGGAGATGCAAAAAGTTTACGACGAGCTAAATACTGCAGAATCTGGTGACCTGGTCACGCTTGGAAGCCCACAGCTTGGGCTGGAAGAGATGACTGACTTGGCTGAAATGCTAAGGGGTAAAGCGTTCAAGAAAAGATGCCTGATATTTTGTCCAAGGACAATTCAGGAGCAGGCACGGCATCTGGGATATGCAGGACATCTTGAAAGTGCTGGGTGTGAGTTACTGTCAGACTGTTGCACATGTCTTACTCCGCTGGTTACGAAAAAAGATGCAGACAGCGTTACCACAAACAGCATCAAGGGAGCATATTACTACAAAAACTCAAGCGGCTTGGATGTAAACCTAAAGTCGCTATCAGAAATAGTGAGAGATGAGACAAGTTGACTGAAAAAACAATAGTAAAGGGAAATGTCAAGGGCAAGGTTCTCAAGTCAAGCCAACCAATCAACTTTCTGGGATCCATTGACAAGAAAACAGGATCAATTACCGACCACAAACATGATCTGTCTGGAAAGTCCATCAAGGACAGCATCTTACTGTTTCCCCACGGAATTGGCAGCAGTGTAGGCGCCTATACCATTTATTCCCTAAAATCAAATAACGTAGCTCCAATTGCAATGGCTTGCCAGAAAGTAGATCTTACAGTAGCATCAGGATGTGCACTTGCAAACATTCCGCTTTTCATACTGTCACCAGACGAATATGACAGCATCAAAGACGGGGATGAGATATCACTTGGCTAAGAGCGTTAGGAAGAAAAAAAGATACAAAGATCCTTACAAGAAAAGATACCGTGAAGATTAGGATCCAGAATCTATCATGTGGCTGAGACCTGAAGGCAAAACTCTAACGTAATCATCAACGCTAAACGATTTTGCAATTTCCTCATTGATTGTTATGAACTGAACCCGAATCTTTTTTGCAACATCGACCATCTCCATTGATCCTGGTTCTATCATTGCATAACAAACACATCGGTCCTGGAGGCTTGGAGGACCACATGTAAGCAGATAATTTTCTTCCTGTTTGATTATAGCAACACACAGCTTCAGGGTGGAAATTTTTACAAAATTACGCTGACCTTCTATTGCAAAAGAGCCTTTTCCCATAGACTGCCCGCTTGGCGCCGCTTTTTTCACCTGATCTGGGTTAACCCAGTAAGCACTTGAACCATAAATCGATTCTTTCCACGCTCTGCTAAAACAAACTGTTGCGTGGGCAACTTCAGTAAGGCTCGCAGATGTTGGGGAGATGTCATCCTTTAACAAGAAAAATGGCGAGCCAGAAATTTCAGTATGAAATACCTTATCATTTTTCTCAAGGCGTTTTCGTATTATGGCAGAGTTGGATGAAGAATCACGCCCACCAACCGCCAAAATTCCATCAGAGGTGTAAAACCACCTGTATCGCTCAAACCAGTTTTTCTTCCTAATTTCTGAAAAGCTAACTGCTTGTTTTGCAACCTCTCCCTTGTCAATCACTTTTTCTAACTCCTTTTCTGTTTTTTTAACCAATTTTTGGAGAGGAATAATTGCAGCTTTTTGCTTCTTTGATGCATTGAATAAAACAGACGCAGTTGTCGGAAGAGACGAGCCTAAATTGACTTTGATTTTTGCGTCATCAACTTTGATGTAATCTATTCCCTTTTCTTTAATAATTTCTGCATTGTTTGTTTTTAATAAATTATTTATCCTGGAATCATCCATATTTGAAATTCCCTGGGACATATATTCAGAAAATGAACTTGCCACCTTGGCAATGTTTTCAGATTTCTCTGTCACTGTTTTGATAGCCTTTGTTTGTTCTTCTAATCTTGTTTCTAGCTCTGAAATTTTTTTATCAAACGAGCTGCTTTGAATTGATTTTCCCTTGCTTACAATATTTTCAGTGAAAACTGTGTCAAGACCATCCATAAAACTAGGAATTTTTTCATGACTTTCTTCTCCCAATGAAATTGGATGAACATCTGTCTCGTCATTGCGAACAATTTCAGGATCATGTTTACCATTGGTTACGCTGTTGATAATTTGAGTTGCAACATCAAAAAGTTTCTTTACTTCATCATTTGATATTTCTTCACCCATCTTTTTTGATTCTACATTTGCCAGCCTTGTTATCTCTTCTGCATACTTTCTCGGCAGACCTAATGTACGACCTATCCACTTTGCTACTGGGGTTGATGTAAAACGAATCTCTCCAAAATCTTTCTCAGTCATGTTTAGCACATCTAGGTTACCTTGTGGCGGTGGAACATACTGAGAACCCACGCGCAGTTGTCTATGTCTTACATTAACAGAATATAGTAACGCAAGAATCTTCATCTCACTATTACAGAGTATGATGTTCCCATCACCAAAAAACTCTCCAACTATAACAAACTCTTTGTCAGAATGGGAGAATGTTAAATATGCAATTCTTTCAGTGCCTATCTGTTTTATTTCCTTCAGCTTGAATCTGGTCAGATCGTCTCTAAGGCGTCTGAGCAACTTGTTTGGCTCAATCTGCTCGATCTTTACTTTTGTTATCCAAATTCCAAACGTCGACAACATCAGCAATATGTCAGATTTTTTAGGATGGTGAAATTTGAAAAGTAGGCTATTTTTCGTTATTCCATAGATATTACTAAGATAGTAATCCTCGGTCCTCCCGCTGATATCATTAACAAGATATCTTAATTCAATTCCAGCCAGCGCCATAATACGAATAAACGGTGTCTGATTATACTCTTATCGATTTTTGCGCCTATTTAACAAAGGTTTTAAAAAAGGAGACCCAGAGACAACCTAGAAATTTCATTGGCTAGACACGGTAAAAAAAGAATTAGATTCGGATCAAAAGAGAAGAAGACTCTAGATTTTGTAGATCCAAACAAAGACCCTAAGAGCTACATAAAGCGATACCTTACTGAAGAAGACTACAAAGATTGGTTCAATCGAAATTACCCCAATGACACAATATACGGAGCAGTTGGATTAAACCAATCCGATTACGCTGAAATAAAAAATAAACTGGCTAATGAGAATGATGATATTACTATAGAAAAGACTGAACCAGAACCAGAGCCTAAATCTGATTCTGACGAATGGATCACAGGTAAGTGGACAGCTAAAGCAAACCAAAAAGACGAAACACCTCCAACAGGTAAGTGGACAGCTAAAGCAAACCAAAAAGACGAAACACCTCCAACAGATTCAGCAGAAACTTACATAACAGATGCAGAAACAAAAAATATTAAGAAAAAGGAAAACAAACTTTTCTGGCTTCGTATTGCGTTTTCCATTATAGGTGGCATTGCCGCAACGTTCCTTTTCGAAGGAATAGAACATGACGAGGAACACAGATGGACGTCAATTGGTTTCATGATTATTCTTTTCCTTGTAACTTGCGTAATAGCAAAGGGAATGAAGATTAACTTCCCCAAGTCAGATAGGAAGAAAATTGTTACGACAGGAATTGGAAGTTTCATCTTCATGTATTTGTTTGCATGGATCATGTCATTTACACTTTTGAATCTTCCACAAGAAAACATTTCAATCATTCCAGGATTGTAGCTGTATCATATGTGGAACGCAAAAACTCCTGGAATTCCTGATGAGCTTTTCGATCGTGACGAGAATGTTCCAATTACAAAGGAGGAAGTGCGCGCAGTTCAGATTTCCAAAGCTAAGCTAAAACCTGGAATGACTGTTTACGACATTGGATGTGGCTCAGGTTCTATATCAGTGGAAGCTGCACTTCAAGTGGAAGAATCTGGTAGTGTACATGCAATAGATTATGATACAAAGGCTGTAGAGTTGACTAAAAAAAACATTGCAAAATTTAATTTAGAAAACATTTCAGTCATTCTTGGGAATGCTAAAGAAAAAATTAATGACTTACCTGATGCTGATGCAATATTCATTGGTGGAACTGGTGGTGATACCAAAGAAATTGTTGAGTTGTGTGAAAATAAGCTAAAATCAGGAGGCAGAATTGTGATCGGGATAATTCTAATTGAAACATTGTATTCAGTGCTAAAAACCATCGAGAATCTGAAATTTACTTCTGTTGATATTACCCAAATTACTATTGGAAAAAGCCGAAAAACTTCTACCGGCACTATGATGCTGGCTAGAAACCCAGTAACAATCATTTCTTCCACAAAAACCTAATCTAGATTTTTAATTGGGAACAAACCATATTTTTTATGGCCCAATTGATTGGAATTGGTGTTGGTCCTGGAGATCCAGACTTACTTACAGTGAAAGCTGTAAAAGCAATACAGAATGCCGACGTCATTATGTGCCCTGCTTCAGCAGAAGATCGACCCAGCATTGCACTATCTGTTATATCTTCTTTAATAGACAAATCAAAAAATCAAGAAATTATTAAATTAATTTTTCCCATGACAAAAGACAAAGATGTACTTGAAGCTCATTGGAAAACTAATGCAAAAATAATGGCAGAAAAGGTCTTGTCTGGGAAAAATGCTGTATATCTAACGGTAGGCGATCCTTATCTTTACAGTACTTGGATTTACATGCATAGAGATATTTCAGCCAATTATCCAGATATCAAAATTAGTGTTATTCCGGGTATTGTTTCCATGTTCACGTTTGCCTCTAACAAAATATTTCTCAATTTTGGTGGTAAAACGTGTCTAAGGTTTTCTTTGTAGGTTGTGGTCCTGGTGATCCAGACCTGATTACAATCAAAGCAAAAAAATTGCTTCAAAAGGCAGATGTGGTAATTTATTCAGGCTCGTTAATTCCACCACAGATTTTGAAGATGTGTAAAAAGGCCAAAACTTACGATGCAGCCAAGCTTGTTCGTGAGGAAATTTTTGATATTCTTAAGAAAAACGCCAAAAAGGGCAAAAACGTAGTACGACTTCATGATGGTGATCCCACAATTTATGGAGCAATTCGTGAGCAAATGGATAACCTTTCCAAAGAAAAAATCGATTCTGAGATAATTCCAGGCGTTACGTCATTTCTTGCCTCTGCAGCTGCACTTGGAACTCAGCTCACACTTCCTGGTGTTACGCAAACTATGATTATAACAAGAGCAGAAAAACGTACAAAGGTTCCAAAACGCGAAAAAATTTCTGAGCTTGCAAAACACGGGGCTACCATGATCTTCTATCTCAGCGTTCATCTAATCTCAAATATTGTAAAGGAAGCATTGGCTGGAGGATATCCAAAGTCAACACCGGTTGGAATTGTTTATCGTGCAAGTTGGGACGATCAAAAGATTATCATGGGAACACTAGAAACAATTGCAAAAAAGATTAAGGAACAAAAGATTTCACGAACTGCCATAATCATAATTGGTGACGTTGTGAAACCAAAATCATATGAATACTCTCGTCTGTATGACAAGACGTTCAGTCACATGTTTAGAAAGGGAAAAACTAGTTCAAAAAATTAACCTTTTTTTTGATTCCCATCTTCCAAAGATGGTTTTGAAATTTTTCTGGGTTGGATGATGTAAAAATTTTCATACTGTTTCTTTTTGATGATTTTTTACCCATAACTTTTCTAACCTTATTGGCAATTTCCTGAGCAGGATCCAAAAAAGTAACATTAGGAAAATGCTTTTTCAAAAACGGTAGCAAAAACGGTAAGTGAGTACTAGATAATGTTACCACATCAATATTGTGTTTAGAAAACTGCGCTGAGAGAACTTTTCTAACAGTTGTATTGCACAAATTCTCATTATCAATAAATTTTGCAGATTCAACTAACTGTACCAATCTTGATGCGTCTATCTTTTTGACGTTAATACGTTTTGGGAGCCTATTCTTTTTTATGAACTCGGATAATTTTTTACTTTTTACGGCAGCAAGAGTTGCCAGTATTGCAATATTACCCGTCACTGAAATTTTTGCCGCCATTTTGATAGGAGGCAGTACCTTAATCACATTTTTTTTGTTAATCTCAACCAGTAACGACGGGGTATTAGATCCGATCACTATCAAATCTGGTTTAAATTTTTCTTCAAGAAATTTTATTCTATTTGTTATGATCCTGGTCAATTGAGAATTTGATTTTTTTCCATATGGAAAATTTTTTTGATCAGCATAATAGATCAAGTCAGATTTTATCGCTTTCTGTATTGGCTTTATTACTGAAAGAGACCCAAATCCTGAATCAAACACCACTATTTTTGCCATGAAACGCAGTGATTTGTTCTAGTTTTTACTGTTTGTTAGCTAAATTTAGCCTAATGTTGATCTAATCTCACACCCTGCATTAAGAACAAAATTATTCAGTTGTCGCCATGACAGCTTTTGATAAGACATGGGCACGTCAAGAAACAAAGAGCATGACTGACAAGATTCGTGACACTGTAAGACCACAGGGAGCATTAAAGCCACGAATTCAGGTAGCCGTGAACAAACTTCAGGTCCAAACTTCAAAGATGGACTCCATGTTGACAAAGCTTCGTGAAAGAGATCAGCAACTTTTCGAGAGGATTGTGACTGCAACACGGGAACATGATACTTCCGCAAGCAGAGTTTTATCTTCCGAATTAGCAGAAGTCCGAAAGGTTTCAAGAATGCTAGGCAATGCAAGAATATCTCTAGAACAAGTTCAATTGCGTTTGACTACTATTCATGACCTTGGTGATGCAATGGTTTCAATTGGACCAGCAATGTCAACTATGAAAGGTTTGAAATCATCGCTAGGCAGATTTATGCCAGAAGCCGATGCTGAATTGACTTCTATGACACAAACGTTGGGTGGATTAATGACAGACTCACTATCAGGTGATTCGTTTAACACCATGCAGTCTGATGTCTCAAATGAAGAGACAGATGCAATCTTACAGGAAGCATCTGCAGTTGCAGAGCAACAAACAGATGAAAACTTTCCAACAATACCAACAACAACAACTCCTACTGGACAACCATCACAAACTACATCTAATTCAATGAATTTCCTTGAATAGATAAGATAGCAAGTCCAAACTTTTTTCTATTTTTATTTTTTAAAATCTAGTTTGGTTTGAGAATGATTTTTCCAACTAACCCTTTTCCATTTAGCATTTTTTTATGAGCCGAAACTGCATCATCAAATGTATAAACAGAATCAATAATTGCCTTTATCTTCCCTTGACCCATCCAGTAAAAGCCCTGTTCTAGCTCAGCACGAGTTCCCTGTGTAGAACCTAAAATGTTAATGCCCTTGAAAAATATATGACGCAGATCTACGGGTACATCATATCCAGTTGTGGCTCCAGTAGTTACAAGTGTTGCACCATATTTCAGCAGAGTTAGTTCTTTGTTAAAATGTGAGCCTCCAATGTGCTCAAAGATAACATCAATTCCTGCCGTGCCAGTGATCTCTTTTGTTATTGCCCTTACTTCTTTGTGCCAATCTTCTTTTCTGTGATCCACAGCATAATCTGCGCCAAGTTCTTTGAGTTTCTCCAGTTTGTCAGGACTGGCAGTTGCAATAACTGTACAACCATACAGTTTTGCAATTTGTATTCCAAAGATTCCAACGCCAGAACTACCACCCATAATGAGAACAATTTGGCCAGGCTTAATTTTGGCTCTTCCAACCAACATGTGCCATGATGTTAAAAGAGTCATTGATGCGGCTGCAGCTTCTTCATAACTTACATTATCTGGGATTTTTAATACATTAATTTCTGGAAGATGTGTAATCTCACAATAGCCTCCCCAAAGAGGTCCAGTTTCAAATCCCCAAATTTTTCGTCGTCTGCAGTCATATTCTCTACCATCTGTACATGCAGCACAAACACGGCATGACATGTTTCCGTGAGAGACTATTCTGTCTCCAACTTTGATATTTTTTACGTTATCACCTATTGCGGTTACTTCGCCTGCTGCATCAGTTCCAGAGATATGTGGCAACGGAACAGCAAGCGGCTTTCCTCTCATTCCCCAGATGTCATCATAGTTTAATGACGCAGCCTTTACTCGAAATATTACTTCATTAGGTTTTGGCACAGGTTCCGGAATGTTACGTAATGCTAAAATCGATTCAAAATTATCATCCTGTGCATAATTTTCATAAACTAATGCCCTCATTATTTTTCCCTTTTTAAAATACTAAGGGAATGCAGTTTCCTTAGAAAGTATATGATCCAACTCAGAAATCTTTATTCTATTTTGTTCCATCGAATCGCGCATTCTAAGAGTAACTGTATCATCTTGCAATGTCTGATGATCAATTGTGATAGCAAAAGGTGCACCAACTTCATCTAGTCTTCTATATCGTCTTCCTATTGCACCGGAGTGATCCAAAAATACATCAAATTTTCGCTTAATCATTAGATATATTTCATCAGTTTTTTCTGCAAGGCCATCTTTTTTTACAAGTGACAAAACTCCAACATGAATAGGAGATAGATATGGTTTAAGTGACAATACCATCCTATCATGTTCTTTGTCTTCCCGTAAGCTGTGTTCCAATATGGTATACATACTACGATCTATACCCATAGAAAGTTCAAAAATATGGGGAAGAACCTTTTCATCGCCATCCATAACTTCAAACTTCTCTTTGCTCTTTTTTCCATGGCTACCCAAGTCATAGTCTGATCTATAGTTGCAGGCAACAAGCTCAAGCCATCCCGTAGTTGTCTCAACCTCGAAATCATAAGCCACTTCTGCATAGAACGCCTTTTCCTTCTCTCCTAATTTTCGGAATCGGCTTTTTTTCATGTCAATTCCAGTCTTCTCATAAAATTCAGCCAAGATTCCCAAGTAATAGGCAACAAACTTGTTAGGAATTATTTGTGAATCCACCGCCTCTTTACACGTTAAAGCCTTAACCTCATCATTAACTTGAATTCGGATTTCTGTATCCTGAATCTCTGAAAATTTGTCCAAATCATTTAGCTTTGCGGGGTTACAAAATACCTCAATCTCTGCCTGATAAAATTCTCTTAACCTTAGCAGACTTTGTCTAGGCGCAATCTCGTTTCTAAAACTCTTGCCTGTTTGTGCAACTCCTAACGGAAGTTTTCCCCTCATAGTCTTGAAAAGTCTTGGAAAGTCAACGAAGATCGATTGGCATGTCTCAGGTCTTAGGTAAGCTGGTTCTCCTTCTGGTCCTATTCCAACCTGAAACATCATATTGAATTTCTTAGTATTTTCAAAATTACCATTACATTTTGGGCACTTGATATTTTTTTCAGTAATAACTTTGTCAAACTCCTCAAGGTCAGCACTTTCAGGGATTTCAACTTTGGCTAATTCAGCTATTATCCTATCGGCTCTATGGGTTGATTTACAATTTGTGCATCTTACTATAGGATCAGCAAAACTTGTCAGATGACCTGATGCTTCGAAGACGGAGCTGGACATTATTTGAGAACCATCAATCTCTATCATTTTATCACGTCTGAGCAGTTCTCTTCTCCAAAGTTCTAGGAACTTGTTCTTTAAACTTACACCAGCAGGTCCATATTCCCAAAAACCTGCTTGTGCATCAGAATAAATCTCGCAGCTGGGGAAATAAAATCCACGCTCTAAGGCGAGCTTCATAACATCATCGTACTTCATAACAGCAAGTTAATCCAGTAGAATAAATTCTTAGTCTTAGGCAAGATCTTTTGCCTTTCTAATATTCTCAAAATCAGTTCGCCTTTCATCAATTGGCGTCTCTAATATGATCGGAATTTTATTTTTGTTTGCTAGTTTGACTACTTGGCTTAAGCCAGTCTCTCCAATATGGCCTAAACCTATGTGTTCATGCCTATCAAGATGGCATCCTAATTCACCCTTTGAGTCATTCAAATGTATAATCTTTATGTGCTTTAATCCAATTTCACTATCAAACTTTTCAAATGCATCTTTGACATTTTTTTCATTTCTCAGGTCATATCCGGCAGCAAAGGCATGACACGTATCAATACATATTCCAAACCTAGATGCAGGTTTTAGGCTAGAGAAAATCTCCGCTAATTGTGTAAAATCAGATCCTACCGAATTTTTCTGCCCTGCTGTATTTTCAAGCAGTATAGTAACATCATTATTTGTTTTTGCGACTTCAGTTAAAGCGCTTGTCAGTCTTTGCATTCCTTTATCTTCTCCTGTGCCCTTATGACTGCCTAAATGAGTTACAAGATAGGGTATCCCGAGCTTGTCACAGCGTTCAACTTCTCTAATCATTGTATGTATTGACTTTTCATAAACAGAAATTTCTGGGGAAGAAAGATTTGGTAAATATGGCATGTGTGCAACTGTTGCAAACCTATCAATGTTAGATTGACTAAGATTGTTCTTGTAATTTGTGATATCGTCGTCTGTCAAGTCTTTGGCATGCCATCCTCTTGGATTACTTGTAAATACTTGAAATGCAGAACATTCACGTTCACTGGCATTAGTGATCGCATTAGCGATAGAACCTGATATTGAGACATGAGCTCCTATTTGCACGCCTGAAAACCTTGATAACATAATTTAAACTAGTATTGTCTTTTTGCTTTCAAAGCTTTTAAACTAAATTTTTTAGAAATTGTGTGTAGAACAATATGATTAGTCTGGGAAACGATGAGATCACAAAATATCCTTTTCTAGCGGAAGCTGGGCAGTATCTAAAGGATAAAGGATTCACACTAGAACAATTTGCTACGGATCCTGATCTTCAAATCATTGTGGATAAAGCATATGAACGAGTTGAATGTGCATCATGGGGAAAAATTTTCAATTCTACATCAGATGGTTCAAGAGGGGACATCTCATTACCGTTAGAGGTCTTTTCATTTCTATTAGCAATAGTTCTGTTAAAACTCAGTAATGCTAACACACTCATTAGCAGATTCTCTCTTGCTGAAGCTAGACGGGCTGAAAAATTTCTAGAAAAAGATCTTATTGGTGACTTGAATAAAACAAGTGAAGAACTAGCAATCAAAATTTTCAAAGATCTTTTTTCCGTAAGTATTAAAAAAAGTGGAAACTATTTTGTGATTCCAATTTCTGATTATCTACGTCATGCAGTAAATTTTCATGAGCTTGAGTGGAGGCTAATTAACCGCCATGTTGAGAAAGGAATGGTTTTTTTGAATTCTCATGAAACTGTAAGATTAATTCGAAAGGAGCTAGATGCTTATATCAAATCTAGGATTAGATCAGTTCAAACACCATCATTATCTCAAGGATTTGAAGAAAAAGTTAACAAATTAGTAGAGATGGCGAAAAAATTTACTGTTACTACGACTATATCAACAGAATATCCACCATGTATCAAACATGCAATTCAGGCGCTTAATGACGGAGAGAACTTATCCCACTCAGGCAGATTTATGCTTGCAACATTTCTTCTTGGAAGAGGGCAAACGGTAGATGATGTTGCACCATTATTCAAGAACGCACCTGATTATAATGAAAAAGTTACACGGTATCAACTCAATCAAATTTCTGGTGAAACAGGCAGTAATACAAAATATTCTTGCCCTTCATGTGAAAAGATCAAAAGTAATGATCTATGTTTTGCTACTCCCGATTGTGATTATATCATAAACCCGCTTCAATTTGGAAAAAAAAGATCATAAATGCTTGAACGTGATACAAAGTTTTTAGAGGAATCTTTCAAACAATATTATTTTGACCATTTTGATTTGATTCATGTTCCAGACAGATCAGACCAAAGAGAGTTTGGTTATAAAAAATTCAATTCTGGAATGAAAAGGCATATTTCGTTAAAAAACGATAAAGATTTACACTTTTTACTAATGACGAATATTCCTTCTGATGTTTTTTGCTCAAACGCATGTTATTCTTTTCCAAATATGGCGATGGCGGAAAAGGATTGGAAAGAGGCAGACCTTATTTTTGATATAGATGCAAAGGATCTAAACCTGTCGTGTAGAAAAGAACACACGTGCATAAAATGTGCTTCTTGCGGCGAGGTATCTTTGGTACAAGACAGTTGTCCTAATTGCAATTCAACCAAGTTAGATCTTGTATCATTATCTTGCCAAAACTGCATCTCTGGCGTAAAAAAAGAAGTTTTGAAATTGATTAGTATCCTAACTGACGATTTGCATATTCCAAGCGATAACATAACTACTTCTTTTTCAGGGAATGAAGGTTTTCATCTTTACGTAAAAGGATCACAGTATAACCAGCTAGGTTCAAAAGAAAGAGGCAATTTGATTGATTACATTATGTTTCGAAATGCCACACCAGAAACATTTGGTTTTAAAAAGTTCAAGCCTTCAAGGTCTTCATTTCCTGAATTTAATGAACCTGGATGGAGAGGTCGTGTTGCAAAAGAACTATTTGGGTCTAAATCTAAACGGTCAAAGACAATAAGCAAAATTATTTCTGATGGGTATTCTACATACCGGCAAAAACTCGATGAGATTGGTAAAAATTCCATTGGAACTAAGATAGATCCTAATGTGACGGTTGACATACATAGGATCTTCCGGCTTGTGGGGTCACTTAATGGCAAAAGTGGACTAGCCAAACTAAACTGCGAAAACATTGAAAAATTCAACCCATATTCAGAAGCATGCTTAATTGAGGATGATCAGGTTGAAATTGTTGGGAAATGTCCCATTAAATTTAGATTAAAAAATAGAAAATTTGGACTATACACAAATGAGAGAATTTCCGTTCCAAAATATGCCGCTGTATATATGATCTGTAAGGGTATTGCTAATTTAGCGTAATTTTATCAAAACTAGGCAATTTTATCGCTAAGGAATTAATAGATGGTAAGTGGAGTTTTGTAAGTTTGTATAGTTCGGCAAAAGAAGGCAGTAGCAACGCCCCTCCACCAGACGCGGGTAAGTTCATCAGAATTGGTGTTATAGCTTTGATTGCAATTGCGGCCTTTGCTATAGTAGGCAGCCAAGCAGTAACGTTATTTATGAATTTTGAAGAATTTGGAGATCTTTTTACAACACCACTTTACTTTTCGTTGGTATCTGGCATACTTTTATCAGCTATAGCATTAGTTCGTGTTAACATCGTACAACGCTCTTCGATTTCTTGGTTTATTTTGCGTACTTTAATAGGATTTGTTAATCGAAATCCATCTGGGGCATCTTCACAACTAGTTACACGTTACACCGATTACAAATTATCTGTACCACATTTTGCAATTTGGCAGATTACCAAAGTTTTGCTCTTTGGAACATTTTTTGTAAATATTATGTTCGGATTTGCGTTCATGTATGTAGTAGATGGAAATGATCTTGGTGTTGAAAGCATAACTAACATATTTTCACTTCCGTTTGTAGAACCACCTACTGATCATTCTTATGCAACTGAAAAAGTAATCCCTATGATTCCTGCTCTGTTGGTTTTGGTTCCACCTCTGCTTGGAGTTATTGGTTTACGGCTTTTACTATTCATCGGGGTTCATTATATTTTCAAAGTCATTACGTCATATATCCATGATACAACTGAAGGAAAACCAAAGTATCTGAGTTACACTTCAACACTTGAAGCTATTATAGGAATTGGGGTAATCTGGGCTGCCTTCAACATGTTCTTTGTTGATAACATTGATTACAATTCAAAATATGCCATAGGTGGAACCTTTGTTGTTGGATTTGCATTAATTGCCTTTTCAATATTTGATAGATTGAAATCTAGAGTGTTAACACACATGTTAAAAAGAGATGTATACATCAGAATTATTACTATACTTGCTATTGCAATAATTGTTGGTATTGCAATGTCAGTTAATACTAGTATTGCTGATGCAAAAAAGATAGAATATCTTGGTCCTTACAATGCACAACAAATTGGTGTAAACCGTTACCTTGGGGAATCAAGCCAAATTGAAGAACATATTCATGACGTTACACTAAAATCAATCTCTCCAAACCAAATTGAGCAGTATATTGATGATAACGAAGATGTTCTAAGTGGTATACGTGTGTGGGATTGGGAGGCTGCATTTGCCAAATTAAAGCCGGAAATTGGTCTTATACCATATGTAAATTTTGTAGATAACGATATTTTGAGATTTGATAATAAACTATATTGGACTGCATCGATGGCTCCAATCTTGCCTACGTCTGTAAGCATGGAAAATAGGTGGTATAACGAGCACCTAGTTTATACTCATGTTCCAGAAGGTTTTCTAACTTTAGAAGCAACTGATGGGCAAATAGTTGACAGCTCTGAGCTATTTGACCAAAGAAAAATCTACTATGGTGAAGGTGGTTTACTTGAACAAACCTGGTCAGGCTACCCCACAAATCGTGGCTCGTCTACTGCAGAACTAAACAATGAATCTTATACTGGCCTGGGTGGCTTGGAAATTGGACCACCCATTAGCTGGCTGTTTGAGCCAAACTTTATGATTTCATATCCTGGAACATCTATTCACGTCATGAGATTCAAGGATGTAAATGATAGAATGGAAACGCTGTATCCATATTTCTTGTACAGCTTGTTTGGCAAGAAGCTTGATTCACTTCCAGTAACAGATGGTGAAAATACCTATTGGCTTGTTCCACTTATAGCGGGATTTGATTCAAGCAGCGTACCATGGTCAGCGGGCAATCCTTATCTTAGACTCGTAGGCTACGGATTAATTGATACCTATGACGGTAATATACAGCTGATAAAACATGGAGACGAGTTCTTTTCTGATATGTTCATGCAGCAATATCAGGATAAAATAATACCCATGCCTGATTGGCTTACAGAGCAAATTAGATATCCTCAAGAACTTTTCAACTGGAGGACTGAAATGTATAACATCTATCATGTTACTGATGTTGATATTTTCATACAGGCAAACGAATTCTATGAAATACCTCGTGGTCTAGATACTTACTACATAGAGGCAAAACCACCTGGCTTTGAAGAGCCAGAATTCATAGGTTTGTTATCTCTTGAACTAAGAGGCTCACAGGGAAGAAACTTGGCAGGATATATGGTAGTACAAAATGATTTGCCAAACTTGGGTCATATGCAATTTTATGAAGTTCCAATAGAATCTGAAACTAAGTTGTTAGGTCCTACCTCTGTTCGTGAGGCATTGGACAGAGATCCAGACTTTGCCCAATTAAAGACACTTTTGCGAAACCCCCGAATTGGTGATAACATATTATACAGAGTTGGCGAGCATGATACCTACTTTATTCCAGTTTATACCGCTGGTGCTGGTGGTGTTGTAGCACAACTAGGTACCATTGCAGCAGTTGGTGCTGCATTTACTGGTGAATATTATGTAGGACTAGGCGATACTCAGGAATCAGCATTTGAGGCATATCTGCAAAAATTGTCAGGTGTTGTTACAACATCAGCAATCACTACTGCTGGTGGTGTAGTATTGGATAAACCTGCAAGAATAGACACGATAATGTCAATTTTTGAAGAAAATGATGTTCGTATAACTACTCCAACTTCAATTCAGATTCCATTGTCATTTAATATAGGTGATATTGCGTTCTATTCACAATCTGATCTAGAATCTACAAAAGAATTGCTTACACAATTGATTAATGAGTCTGGTGGTAAACGTATGCTAATGTGGGAAGAAGGAAATACACTTAACTTTGGATACCTCAAGGTTGTCGATAACGTAACCGAGCTACATTATGTATCGATTGAGGTAGGCAAGTAGTTGCTACTTGTTGTGGACAACGGTTCTATCTACACAAAAAACCTGACTGATTTTCTTTCTGAAAAGAAAGTAAAATTTGTCAGTCAAAAAGCTGATGATGTAGACCTATCAGACATGCAGAAATTTTATTCGTTCATCCTTTCTGGAAGGAGAGCAAATGATAGAAAAATGAACGCTATAAATTCCAAAATAATCAAACATGCCGTCTCTGAGAAGAAATCATTACTTGGTATTTGTTATGGTGCTGAAATTCTAGCTATTACCTTGGGCGGTACAATCAAAAAATCAGACAAGCATGTAAGGGGTGAGGAAACTGTTGTTGTTGAAAACAAAAATGAGATTTGCGATGGAGAAATGGGCGTAACTGAAAGCCACAAGTATGAAATCTCACAGTTAGGTCCAGAAATTCATAATTTAGCCAGCTCTAAATCATGCAAATATGAAATTGTAAAGCACAACAGCTTGAATATTTTTGGGACTCAGTTTCACCCTGAAATGAGCAATGACGGCCAGACTATGATTGAGGCTTTTTTATCTCTCTAATAGATTGAAATATAGTAAAAAAATTAGAAAATATAATGGTAAAAAAGCTAGAAATTGATCACAATGAGAAGGGAGAGATCGTTTCACCCTCGTATGTTGATATTGTTTCTAAGATCAATGAAATAATCGAAATCATTTCAATTGAAAAAGTAGACAAGGAAGATTTACGTTAATTTCAAAATCAACTATGCGGAGTGCGGGATTTGAACACGCGACCTCCAGCTTGGGAAGCTGACGTCCTGCCAGTCTGGACTAACTCCGCGCAAAACAAGTTTTGAAATTAGTATTATATAGCTTGATTGGTAACTTTTTTCATGGACGCGAAATGCCCAGAATGTGAAAATGTTGCCATTCTTGATGATGAGATTACAAAAGTAAAATGTCCACACTGCAACTTTGAGGCGGACTACGAAGCGTACTTGGAGATTATGAAGGAAAAAGCATTGAACATGTCTGCCGATTATATTCCTGATAGGTCAGGATTTTAACTACCAATAACTACCCTTATCAGAACAATCTAAATGTGCACCGCAATTTTTACAGATCAGATGACATGTTTGCATATGTGACATAACTTGATTGCATTTAGGACACTTTACTTCATCAAGCACAATTATCATTATCTGATCACCATTTATGATTTTTTGTGAATAAATGTCCAAAGGTTAATTAGTAGTTTGACTGTTTTTTTCGAATACTTGCCTAGCTTTAAGTTAACAGTGTCAGACCAGAAAGGAAAATCAATTTCTAGAGAATTAAAAGATAATGATGCTAACATCCTGCTGGGTTTGCAAGTAGGTCAAGAAACAGATGCTTCTATCCTAGGGCTGCAAGGAAAGATCAAGATCACTGGTGGCAGTGATAAATCTGGTGTTGCAATGAGAGGAGATGTAGCGGGCATTCCACGAAAACGTGTTTTACTATCGAAAGGTGTTGGCTTGCAAGATGTGAAAAAGGGTTTACGGAAACGCAAGCTAGTTAGAGAGCACCAAAGGAAGAACCAAAGAAGGAAGCACCAAAGGAAGCACCAAAGGAAGAACCAAAGAAGGAAGCACCAAAGAAGGAACCAAAGAAGGAAGCACCAAAGAAGGAACCAAAGAAAGAAGCACCAAAGAAAGAATAGGTTAACATAACACAATTTTTAATTCAGTTTAATGCATTGGAAAGACACACTTCCTGATTGGTATCTAGAAAAATATGGAAAACAACCATGTGTTAACATTGGTACTGCTGGTCATGTAGACCATGGTAAAACAACACTAATTCAGGCTCTGACTGGCTCTTGGACAAGTGTACACAGTCAGGAGTTAAAACGAGGTATTACCATACGTGTTGGGTATTCAGATACAGCATTTTACAAATGTAAGAGTTGTGAGGCACCAACTGGGTATTCAACGGTTCCTAAATGCCCTAACTGTGGGAAAGAAAGTGAATTGTCTAGGGTGGTTAGCTTTGTTGATAGCCCTGGACATGAAAGTTTGATGTCAAACATGCTTTCAGGCGCTGCACTTATGGACGGTGCTATTCTTTTGGTCGCAGCTAATTCTAAAGTACCTCAGCCTCAGACAAAGGAGCATCTTCTTGCTTTGCAATTATTGGGAATCAAGCAAATCGTAATTGCTCAAAATAAAGTTGATTTAGTATCATACAAAGACGCGTTATCAAATTATTCTGAAATAACAAACTTTGTCAAGAGAACGAAAGCTGGAGATTTTCCAATCATACCAATTTCTGCTCAGTCATCTCTTAACGTTGATGCATTGATAGGAGCAGTTGAAGATACTATTGAAACGCCAAGCAGGGATGAATCAAAAAACAGCATAATGCACGTTTTAAGATCTTTTGATGTTAACAAACCAGGAACCAAAATTAAAGATCTCAAAGGAGGAGTAATCGGTGGAAGCCTAACACAAGGGAAATTTTCAATTGGAGACGAAATTGAGATTAAACCGGGCATAATGAATGAGAAGAAAAAATCATACCAATCAATTTTTACGGAAATAGTTTCTTTGGGCACTGGTGCAGGTATTGTAGAGAATGCTAACCCTGGCGGTCTAGTCGCAATCGGAACTAAACTTGATCCCTCTCTTTCAAGAAGTGACTCACTAATAGGCTCCGTAATTGGCAAGCCTGACACATTACCGGAAAATTCAACGGAGGCTAAACTAAAAGTTAGTTTGTTTGATACTGCTATTGGTTCTACCGGAGAAACTAAAGTCACACCAATTCAAGCTGGTGAATTACTAAGAGTGAATATTGGAACAGCACCTATTCCCGCGAAGGTAAACAAAGTGAAATCTGATGAGATTGAAATTCAACTTAGAAGACCCGTGTGTCTTTTTGGCGGAAAAAATGTTGCATTAAGTAGAAGAATTGCAGATAGATGGAGACTTATCGGGGCAGGGTTAGTTGGTTGACGTTATTTGTGATACCAGCTTTCTAAAATCAAAAGCCTAAATGGCTCGATCATTTCATTCTCAAATGATAAGATCGTTTTGGAATCCTAGCAAAATTTAACAGTAGTGTAATGGAAAATTAAGCAAATGGGAAACCTCAAACTTGAAAGCTATGATTTCTCACATGACGGTGAGATACCACGAAAATGTGGATACAAGAATGGAAATAAAAAGCCGGAGCTTTCAGTTAGTGAAATTCCTGAAGGAACAGAATCTCTGGCTCTGATTATGGATGACCCAGATGCAATGGGAGCTGTTGGAAAGGTTTGGGTGCATTGGGTTGTCTGGAATATTAATTCCAACACAGCTGCGATGGGTAATAATGCTCAAAACGGCACCGAGGGTATGACAGACTTTGGCGAAGTAGGATATGGTGGACCAGCACCACCTGATAAAAGGCACACGTATGTCTTCAAACTTTACGCATTGGATTGCAAACTGGATCTTCCTAACGAATCTACAAAGGCTGACGTTGAAAAAGCAATGGAAGGTCATATCATAGAACAGTCAACTCTTACAGGCACATACACGCCTTGAAAATCTAGTTTTGTTTGTTTAACATTCGCAATTTTAGATATTTATCATCAGGAGAAAATTTTGCCGGGTGTACTAATATTGTTTGTTCGTTACATTTCTGACATTTCTGCATTAACGTATATCGCATACATTTAGGGCATTTTCGTATTTGAAATCGCATTACTCTCCACCAGTTTTTTTAGACTCTTCTCTAGTAAATTTAAAAACTCCCTTATTTTTTTCGATATTTTTTTGCA
>LULS01000060.1_pt1 | contig 26622 bp, 20 predicted proteins | sample 728101 | NCBI WGS metagenome assembly LULS01 (sample SAMN03860283, study PRJNA289734) | marine metagenome | biome: seawater column; feature: ocean; material: water; isolation source: Red Sea water column Station 108 - depth 200m | place: Saudi Arabia: Red Sea | collected 2011-10-15 | depth 200 m | reverse complement strand
ATTGTATTTTTTTCTAATTTAGCAAAAGACTTTTTAATTAGCATGCTAATATCAACCCACAATGCAGGTTGCTTACCATTTGGGGGTTAAATATCGCGAAGGATTTATTAAAAACAGATATATTGGGCGAACGTTCATAATGCCCGGCCAAAGCATTAGAAAAAGGTCTGTAAAACACAAGCTCGGGCCGATTGAAATTGAGTTTAGAAATAAAAACGTTTTACTGGTTGACGACTCCATTGTAAGGGGAAATACCTCAAAAAAAATAATTGAAATGGCACGAAAAGCTGGGGCAAAAAAGGTTTATTTTGCTTCTGCAGCCCCACCGGTTAGATATCAAAACATTTATGGAATTGATATGCCAGCAACGTCTGAATTAATTGCGCACGGAAAGACAGAAAAAGCAATAAAAAAAGCTATTGGTGCGGATGAGCTAATTTATCAAGACCTAGATGCTTTAAAAATGGCAGCGCACATTGGAAATCCCAAGATCACCTCTTTTGAAGATTCTGTTTTTTCTGGCAAGTATTGTGCGGGAGAAATTTCTAAAGACTTTCTAGAAAGCTTAGAAAAAAGCAGAGCAGAAGTCGTTAGAAAATCATGAGCAAGGTTCTTTTGGTTGGGTCTGGGGCAAGAGAGGTTGCTATCGCCAGAAAAATCAAAGAAAGCGGCCAGCTCGTTTCTCTTTTTTGCTTGAGCCCTTCTATCAATCCGCACATTAATCTTTTGTGTGAAAAATACTTTGTGGCCCCCCTTTCAGATAACCAAACAGTAGTGTCTGTTGCTAAAAAGCTTGCTATAGACTTTGCCATAATAGGGCCAGAAAACCCCTTAGAAAACGGTCTTGTGGACGCGATGGAAGAAGAGGGGGTTCCGTGTGTTGCTCCAAAAAAAGACGTAGCAAGAATCGAAACAAGCAAAAGCTTTGCAAGAAACATATTGGACAAGTGTTCTCCAGAAAAAAACCCAAAAAGGAGAGAGTTTTCATCTCTTGAGGGAGTAGAAAGGTTTTTACAAGAACTTGGGGGGGACTACGTTGTTAAATATGATGGTCTTATGGGCGGAAAGGGCGTAAAGGTTTCTGAAGAACACCTTTTTTCTTCAGAAGAAGCCTTGGAGTATTGCAAAAAAATTATAAATATGGGGGGAACCTTTCTAGTGGAAGAAAAGCTTGTGGGAGAAGAGTTTTCTTTGATGAGTTTTTGTGACGGGAAAAGCTGTGCCCACATGCCGGCCGTACAAGACCATAAAAGAGCGTTTGAGGGGGACGTTGGGCCAAACACTGGTGGCATGGGAACATATTCTTTTGCAAACCACTCTCTTCCCTTTCTTTCCAAAAAAGATGTTGGTGACGCACAAAAAACAAATGAAAAAGTTGCAAAAGAGCTTTACAGAACAACAGGAACAAGGTTTAGGGGGTTTTTGTACGGCGGGTTCATGGCAACAAAGAACGGAATAAAGGTGGTTGAGTACAATGCAAGGCTTGGTGACCCAGAAGCAATGAATGTTCTTTCTCTGTTAAAAACTGATTTTTTTGACATCTGCTGTCATATTCTTGATGGTTCGCTAAAAAATATTGATGTAAAGTTTGAGTCGCAGGCAACAGTTTGCAAATATGCTGTGCCAAATGGGTACCCTGACAATCCAGAAAAAGGGTTCGTTGTTTCGATAGAAAACGCGGACGCTGATAGCCTTTTTTTTGCCGCAGTAAAAGAAGATAAAAACAAAATTGTTGCGACAGGATCAAGAACTGTGGCATGTGTTGGGGTAGACAAAGAAATTTCTGTGGCAGAACAAAAGGCAGAAGAAGGAATTTCTCGGGTGGTTGGAAATGTTTTTCACAGAAAAGACATTGGAACAGCTGCTTTAATACAAAAAAGAATAGAAAACATGAAAAGGGTGCGACAGTGATTCGTTTGGGCGTCTTGGGGTCAACAAGGGGGACCGACCTTGTGCCTATTGTGGATGCAATCCAAAAAGGAAGGCTAAGTGCGTCCGTTGAGGTTGTCGTTAGCAACAACAAGGGCGCCCTTATCTTAGAAAAAGCAAAAAAATATAATATTGATTATTTTTTTATTGACCACAAAAACAAAACCAGGGAAGATTTTGACAAAGAAGTTTCTGACAGGTTGAAAGAAAAAAAGGTAGACCTGGTTTTGCTTGTTGGGTTTATGAGAATTCTTTCCAGCGACTTTGTTTCGAGCTGGAAAGGAAAAATTATGAATGTGCACCCTTCTTTACTACCAAAATATGCTGGGGGAATGAACAAAAATGTCCACCAACAGGTTTTAGATGCAAAAGACAAAGAAACTGGTTGCACTATTCACCTTGTAACGGCTAAAGTAGATGAGGGTCCAATTTTGGTTCAGAAAAAGTGTGTTGTGGGGCCGGAGGATACCGTTGATTCTTTAAAGAACAGGGTTCAAAAACTAGAGGGCGAAGCTTTTATAGAGGCAATAATAGGCTGGGAAAAAAATGAGTAAAAAAATAGTGCCAAAAACAGCTCTTTTGTCTGTTTCTGACAAGTCAGGGATTGTTTCTTTTGGAAAATTTTTAAAAAAGAAAAAAATAAAAATTATTTCCACCGGAGGAACGGCAAAAATCCTAAAAAACGCAGGAGTTCCCGTTGTTTCTGTTTCGTCAATAACAGGGTTTCCCGAAATTTTTGATGGAAGAGTAAAATCAATGCACCCAAAAATTGCTGGTGGAATTTTGGGCCAAAGAGACGTTCATAAAAAGGAAGCTAAAACAAACAAAATAAGATGGGTTGACCTTGTGGTGTGCAACCTCTATCCTTTTGAGGCTGTTACAAAAAACCCAAGGGCTTCTCTTGAAGAAAAAATTGAAAATATTGATATTGGTGGGCCAACAATGATTCGTTCTGCTGCAAAAAACAACAAGTGGGTTTCTGTTGTGGTTGACCCCAAAGACTATAAAAATATACAAAAATCAATTAGCAGCGGGGGGGTGGGCGAAAAAGATCGATTGAGGTTGGCGGGCAAGGCGTTTGACTATTGTGCTTCTTATGATCGTGCAATTTCAACAGAACTAGAGGGGTCTGCTCTACACCTGAGATATGGGGAAAACCCACACCAAAAAGCTTTTGTTTTAAAAGAAAAGCACAGGTCTTTTGGTCTGCCGCAAGCAAAACAAATCCAAGGAAAAGAAATGTCCTATAACAATTTTTTAGATGGGGAAGCGGCTCTTTTATGTCTTCATGAGTTCAAAGAGCCTTCCTGTGTAGTTGTAAAACACGGTTCTCCTTGTGGTCTTGGTTCTGGCAAAACACCAGAAGCCGCTTTTTTAAATGCGCTGAAAGTAGATCCTCTCTCAGCTTTTGGGGGGGTTGTTGCAATGAATAAAAGGTGTGATTTTTCAACAGCGAAAGAGCTAAACAAGGTTTTTTTTGAAATTGTTATTGCCCCTAGCTTTGATAGCGAGGCATTGTCTCTTTTTTCAAAAAAGAAAAACCTTCGGGTACTTTCTCTTGGAAAATACAAGCCCAAAAAAAACTTTGGAAAAGAAATTGCTGGTGGCTGGGCTATACAAGAAACAGATCTTTCAAAAATAAGTGCTTCAAAACTAAAAACTGTCACCAAAAAAGCCCCAACAAAAGCCCAACTTTCAGCTCTTGTTCTTGCGTGGAAAGCAGTGAAGCACACAAAATCAAATGCAGTGGTGGTGGCGTATAACAAAAAAATTATTAGTATCTCTGGAGGACAAACAAGCAGGGTTGATGCTGTAAGGTATGCACTAACAAAAACCAAGGTTCCTGCTGGTGCGGTTCTTGCTTCAGATGCTTTTTTTCCTTTTAGAGATTCTGTTGACTTAATGGCAAAATATAAAATAAAATCAATTATACAGCCCGGAGGGTCCATAAAAGACAAAGAAGTTATAGGGGCCTGTGATAAGCACAGAATTTCAATGGTGTTTACCGGAATAAGGGCTTTTAAACACTAGAAAGAGGTAGAAATGAAAGCGATTATATGCAAAGAGTTTGCCCCCGTAGAAGACCTTTCTTGGGAAGAGGTTCCAGACCCTGTTGCGGGAGACGGTGAAATAGTTGTAGATGTAAAGGCCGCTGGATTAAACTATCCAGACAACCTTATTGTTCGAGGGCTTTATCAGTTTAAGCCCGAGCTCCCCTTCTCTCCTGGACACGAAGGAGCGGGGATTGTGAGTGGGGTTGGAAAAAATGTTTCTTCTTTTCGGGTTGGCGACAGGGTAGCTTTTTTTAAGGGCTTTGGGGCTTTTGCTGAAAAAATTGTTGTTCCAGAAAATTTTGCGTTTCCGTTACCTGGGGAGCTGCCCTTTCATGTGGCTGGCGGAATGTTTATGGTTTACACCACAAGCCTGCATGCGCTTATACAAAGAGCAAACATTAAAAAGGGTGATGAGGTCCTGGTTTTGGGAGCTTCTGGCGGAGTTGGTCTTGCAGCGGTCGACATTGCAAGGGCGTACGGCGCTCGCGTTGTAGCTGCAGTTTCTACCAAAGAAAAAGCCGAGATTTGTGCTGGTTATGGAGCAGACGAGGTCGTTGTTTATGGAACAAACAAGCTAAACAAAGAAGAGCAGGTTGCTTTTACGCAGGAGCTAAAGTCTAAAAGCCAGAAGGGCGGTTATGACATTATATATGACCCCGTGGGTGACTGCTATGCCGAACCGGCCCTAAGGGCAATTGGTTGGGCAGGAACCTACTTGGTGGTTGGTTTTGCTGGCGGAAAAATTCCGTCTTTTCCTACCAACTTAATGCTTTTAAAGGGGTGTGCCGTTTCCGGCGTATTTATTGGTAGGTTCCAAGCCACAGAACCAGAACAAAACACAAAAAATCTGGCTGAAATAGGCAGACTGCTTGGTGAGGGAAAAATTTCTCCTTTTATTTCAAACACAGTTCCCATGAAGGACGCTGTTGCATCCATTAAAGCAATTGCTGAAAGAGGGGTTCTTGGTAAGCTGGTTTTCGTTAACGACTAGCTGGTAAAAAAATAAGTTTTTTCATACTGGGGTCGTTCTTTATTGTTTCTTCGTAAAACTGAAAAGGCTTGTAGCTGTCGCTGTTATAAAGGGAAGACTGATCGTCGTAGTGTTTTGATCCAAAAAGGCCTGATTGCCCGGTTGGAAGAATGCTTAAGCCATTATCAAGGTTAGACAAATCAATAATTCTTCTCATTGATGCGCCTGCGACAACCTCAAAAGGGTCTCCTTCTTTGTAGCTTGCTGCTCTTGGGGTTTTGTCTGATCCTGCCATAGGAAACGGTCCAACGCTAAAATTAATCCATTTTTTTACAAGGGGATCTTCGTCAAGCCGGTGTTTAACTGTTAGAGTGTGTACGCTTCCCCAGGTTTTCTCTTTAAGTGTAGCCAGGTTTTCTCCGGCCTGCTTAAAAGACTGATTAACAATGTCTTCCAGCGTTTCTTCTTTGATGGTATCAACGTTGTCTATCCACAAAGAGCTTTTTTCTTCGAAGGCTTTGCGCACAGCGAGGGACTTTATGTACCTTAAGCTTAAAAGGGTTTTCATTGAATCTTTTCCAAGAAGCCTTAGCTCGTCTTCAAAAAGGTTTTCTACTGTAGCAAGATATAGAAGGTGGAAGGCAAGGGCTGATTGAGATTCAATTGTTTCTTTTCCATCCCAGTTTTTTAACAGGGCGTGTACCCTGTCTCCTTCAGCGGAAGATTCTTTTCTATATGTTTCTGTAAAAACCTTTAAATATTCTTGCGCAAAAGGGGATGTCGTGTCGTTCTGAATCTCTGCCATATCTTTTATGTTTACTTTTTCTAGGCCCTCTAGTCTTCTTTCTATTTGGGTTGCGCGGCTTGGGTCTGCCCAATATCTAGAAATATAGTGGGGATATGAGCTGTCTATTGTTTTGTTGTTTCCATTTGAGATATACCCCTTTTCCGGATTAAACAAAAATGGCATTTCTTCAAAAGGAATGTAGCCCTGCCAATCGTGCTTGCTTGTTGTTCCATCAAAAGGAAGAAGGGCCTCTGCCCCTTTTCTTATTGGAATTTTTACCCCTGGGCGCCAACCAATATTTCCTTGAGTGTCGGCGTATGTAAGGTTTTGGCCTGGGGCACCAAAAGTTCTGCTGGCTTCAGAAAACTCTTCCCAGTTTTTTGCTTTTGCCATTCCAAACATAGCTGTTGTTTCATCAAAAGCATCAAACTCTGTCCACCTAAATGAAATTCCCCTGTTGTTGTTTTTGGCGTCTGGGTGTATTCCGGAAACAATGGGTCCGCGGTGTGTTGATTTAATTATTATTTCTTTTTCTTCTCCAGACCTTAGCTTCATTGTTTCTTTTTTTATTGTTAGAGGAACCCACTCTCCATCCAAATAATATTTTGTTGTGTCTTCGTTAAGCTTTTCAATATAAAAATCCATGTCGTCTGCCATTACGTTTGTAAATCCCCATGCTATGTGTTCGTTGTGGCCAAGAACCGGCAGAGGAAACCCATATAAACCGTAGCCACCAAAATTGTAGTTATTGCTTTTTAGTCTAATTTCATACCACCACGGTGGTTGATTAAAGGCCAGATGGGGATCGTTTGCCAATAGTGGTTTTTTTGTTAGCGTTTTTTTGCCAGAAACAACCCACACATTTGATCCGTAACCAGATCTTTCTGTTTCTAGGATATTGCGCAGTCCGTTTGCTTTTTCTGCAAACTCTTGGTACCCCAACAAAAGAATGTTGTCTGAAGAGGCTATTGTGATGTAGTTTGGTCTATATCCGGGAAGAATGTCTGCCAGGTGTTCAGGTCCAAACTGTTCTTGTATTGCTCCAAAAAAGAGCTCTGAGTCCCAGCCTCCCTGAAGCTCCCACGCCATTAAAGTTGAAAGACCAGCAATGTCTTTGGGTTCAAAGGTTGGTAGTTGTTCTATTCCAATAAGCCTAAACTCAAGCGGATATTCTGCTGGGCTTAGCGACTGGGCATAGGCATTTATTCCGTCGCAAGTTTTTTGAAGATGAGACAAAAGGTTTTCTGGAATTTTTTCTAGGGTTTTTTCTGCAATTGATTCAAAGCCCAGTGTTCTTAAAAACTTGTCCTCGGGAAAAAGGGTGTCGTTTACAACGCTTGAAAGCTGTCCCTTGTAAGTATATTTCATAAAAGCCATTTGAAAGAGCCTGTCTCTTGCCCCAAGATATCCGGCAACAAAAAACATGTCGTCATCGTTCTCTGCAAAAACATGCGGAACGCCATAGCTATCAAAATAAACCTCAACAGGGGCTATTATGTTTTGGTTTTCAATTGTTCCGCTATAAAGAATTTCTGTGGGCTTTAAATAGTTTTTTATAAAAAGAACCCCAGCAACCAATAACAAAACAACAAGTATTTGGAGCGCTTTTTTCATTTGACGGCATATTGATATTGATACAAATCTTTAACAGAGTCAACCCTTAATCGCTTGTTTAGCTTTGTTTCTATTTTTTTTGGTCCTCCATGAAAAAGGTGGAGCCCTTTTTTAAAAAAAAGAGGGTGGGGGGTTAGAAACATGTCTGTAATCTCTTTAAAAAACAAAAGATTGGTTCGAGATCCTCCTGCCACAAAACAGGTTTCTTCTTTTACAGAAGAAAGAAGGGCTTTCGGGTTTGAGCTTCTATTAATGACAACAAGGTTTCTGCTTGGAAGAAGAGAATTCAAAAGTTTCGCAGTTGTTGAGCCAACAAAAACCGTGTGGTTGGTGGTTTGTTTTTTAAAAAGAGGCTGGTCTAGCGACCATCCCATCCTGTCTTTTGGCGATCTCGCAATAAAACCATCTAATGTGATGGCCGCTATCAAAACAACTCTCACTCTTTTTCGAGAGGGTTTCCTTCTTGATCAATAGACCCCGCGGCAACCTCATAGAGGTCTTCAATGGAAATATATTTTTTGATTGCGTCGTTTACTTGTTCAAGGGTAATGTTATTAATTTTTTCCGGATAGCTGTCTAAGTGAGAAAGCCCTCCCCAATCAACAACGGCAGCTAAGATTCCTCCTGCTAGCCCGCCCGTTGAATCAAAAGCAACCTTATAAGACCCTGTTAGTGTGGACTTTGCCACAGCAACTTCTCAACATACCAGTATCCGTCTGTGTCGTTTCCAAAGCCTGACATGCTAGAACGAATTCCGTATGTTAGCCCCTCTTTTACTCGAACGGTTTGCATTAATCTCGCTGAAAAGTTTCCACCCAAAATATAGCTTGCCACAAAAAGAGGTCTATAGTCCGGGTGGTCCCTGTTTATTCCAAGCGGGACTCCAACCAAAAAATCTGTGCTCGTTTTGTCTTGCATGGTTACATATGCTTTTCCTGCATTTTTTGTTCCCTTCTGGGTTTCTTTCTTTTCCTCAAGGGGAGAGCTTTGCCACCCCTCGAAGTTTTCTGCTATAATGTTCGAAAGTTCATCGTGGTCTACGTCCCCAACAGCAACCACGACCATGCTTCCTGTTCCATAATTTTTTTTATGGTAGGCCCTTAGGTCGTCTGTTGTTATTTTTTCAATATTTTTAATAGACCTGTCTGCATCGTTTGGTGCATTTTGGTGGTTCTCAGAATAAAAACCCTCTAACATATTGTTTAGGGCGTTTCCTCTCGTGCTTTCTTTGCTTTTTTTATAGGCTGTAATCATTCTCTTTTTTGTCTTTGCAAGTTCTTCTTCGTTAAAGGCCGGGAGCTGTAGCTGTTCCGACAAAAGCCCTACCATAAGAGCCGTGTCTTCAGACAAAAACTTTCCGCTAAAGCCAACCCTTGCTTTTCCGCTAGAAAAGCTTAGTCTTGCTCCGACTTTTTCAATTTTGTCGCTTATTTCAAACTTTGAACTTTTTGTTGTTCCCTGATCAAGCATAGAAACAACAACGTCTGGTATTCTTTTGTTTTCAGCTGGAGCATAAATGTCGCCACCCAAAAAACTTCCAGAAAGAGTAACAACGCCGGACCCTCTCTCTAGGGTAAAGAGCCTAACTCCCTCTACGGGCTCAGAGCTTTTTACCTGGCTTGCAAGCGCCCCTTCCTCTTTTTCTTCTTTAGAAAAATATTGCTTTTTTATTTCTGCAAGCTCTGTAGCGCTCGAAGGACCTCTTTTTCCTTTTTGTTCTCCCCCGATTTTTGGAATAAAGTGTCCGACAGTGCTTAGGTCTTCAAGAAAATATTTTTCTACGATTGCATTGACCGTTTCTTTTGTAACTCCCGCTAGCCTCTCCTCGTAGGTTGTAAACAGTGTCCAATCTCCGCTAGCAATTGCTTCGTTCAAAGACCCTGCAACGGCAAAGGAGCCATCTTGTCTAAACTTTATGTTAGCTATAAGCTGTGCTTTTGCTTTTTCAACCTCTTCATCTGTTACTCCTTCTTTTTTAATTTTTTCATATTCTGCCATAATAAGGGCTTCTACCTTTTCGTGTTCGGTTCCCGGGGTAAGGCTCGCATAAACCGCAAAAAGTCCCGGATCTCTAAACAAAGAGTCCCAAATAAAAACTCCCGTGGTAAGCCCTTTGTCCGTAATGTTTTTATAAAATCTGCTGTTTTTTCCAGAAGAAAGGATGGAAGACAGCACTAAAAAGCTTGGGGCATCTTCGTGTGTCGCTGAAGGTGTTTTGTGAGCAACCCCAACAACCCCTTGTTGTCCAGCCCTTTTAAGCAAAACCCTTCTTTGTCCTTCTTGTTTTGGTTCCTCTGTATAAACTTCTGGAATTTCATTTCTGCTTTTTGGAATTCGGCCAAAATGTTTTTTAACCAGCGCAAGAGCCTTGTTTGTTTCAAAGTCTCCAACGATTGTAACTGTTGCATTGTTCGGCCAATAAAAGGTGTCATAAAATTTCTTAAGCCTTTCTATAGAAACATTTTCAATATCAGCTTTCCACCCAATGGTTGAGTGGTGGTAAGGATGAGCTAAATAGGCTGTTGCCCAAATATGTTCGTCCAAAACCCCAAGAGGGTTGTTTTGTCCTCTTTCAAATTCGTTTCTAACAACCGTCATTTCGGCCTGCCTGTCTTCTTCTTTAATAAAGGCATTTCTCATTCTGTCTGCTTCAATTTCGATGGCGGTTTCAAGGTGTTCACTTGGCATGGTTTCATAGTAGTTTGTTCTGTCTAGCCATGTTGTTGCATTCATCCTAGAGCCCAAAGACTGTAAAAGCTGAAAAACCGAATTTCCTTTGTCCGTATTAAACTTTCTAGACCCCTTAAACATTAGGTGCTCCAAAAGGTGTGTTGATCCCGTATATCCTATTGCTTCATTCCTAGATCCAACATTGTAGGTTACCATAAAGGTTGCTACCGGCGCGCTGTTGTCTTCTTTTAGCAATATCGTTAACTCGTTGTTTGTCATTTTATATTCTTGTATGCCCCCAGACTCTTTGACGTGTTCAAATCCATATGGGGCCTGTGTTGGGTTTTTTTCTTGAGTCATCGCTATTCCTTGTATAAAAATTAAAGTTAGAAAAAATTTTTTCATTTTTTGTCCTTTTGTTTTGCTCTTTTCAGGTTCGCTAAAAATTTCGCGGTTTAGGCCAAGGGATAAACCTTGGAACTTCGTTCATATAATCTAAATATTCTTGTCCAAAAATGCCAATAAGGTATTTCTCTTCTCTCTCGACGAGCTTTCCCCAAAAAATGTGGTGAACAGGGAGAAACAAAAGTATTAAAAAAGAACCCCACGAAAGAGCGTACGGGCCGTGAGCGTCACCAAAGCAAAAAACCAACCAGAAGAAAGAGAGAATGTTTTTAACAAAAAAGTCTGTTCTGCGTCGTGTAAGCCATGTATGATGGCCAAAGAAAAAAGAAGGCCTGGGGGACCTACATTCCAAAGGCGCATATAGTGTTTTGAATCAAACCATTTTTTTAGATCAAGCATTTGTTTTTCTGGGACCAAAAATGTTGGTTCCAACCCTTATCATTGTGGAGCCCTCTTTTATTGCAAGCAGGAAATCATCGCTCATTCCCATTGATAGCTCTTTTACCTGTTTTTCTGGGGCAACAGCTTTGTTTAATATACTAAAAAAGCTTTTAAGGTTTTGAAAGGCTTTTTTTCGTCTGTTTTGGCTTTCAGCAAGGGGAGCAATTGTCATCAACCCATCAATCTGGAGGTGTCTCAAAGAAAAACATTTTAAAACTTCTTTTTTTTCACTTAAAAGAAATCCATTTTTTGTGCTTTCTTCGCTGGCGTTGATTTGTATCAAAATTCTTTGTGTTTTTCCTATTTTTTGACAGTGTTTGGATATCTTTTCTGCCAAAATATAAGAACCAACCGAGTCAATGGAATCAAAAAGAGACACTGCTTTTTTTATTTTGTTAGATTGAAGGGTTCCTACAAGTCTTTTTTCTACTTTTTTTGATATCTTTTGAAATTTTTCTTCAGCTTCTTGAACCCTGTTTTCCCCTATTGATTTTATTCCAAGACCAATTGCTTCGTTTATTTCTTTTATAGACCTTGTTTTTGTTACAGCTACTAGGGTGGGAGGGGGGCCTGTTGCTATTTCTAAAATTTGGTGATTAATTTTCCTCAGGTTCTTCGCTATTTGGCTCATCTGGTTTGTCTGGCTCTTTTTCGTCTTCAGAAATAATTCTTGTAATGGATGCAACGAGAGATCCTTTGTCAAGATTTATTAGCTTTACGCCCTGTGTTGCTCTTCCAATTGCTCTTATTTTAGAAACGGACTGCCTAATTAAAACGCCTCTTGTGGTAATAATCATTAAGTCATCTGAATCTATTGCTTCTTTGATGGTAACCATTTTTCCAACTTTTTCTGTTGTTCTCATTGTTAGAACGCCCTTGCCGCCTCTTTTTTGTGGGCGATATTGAGAAATTTCTGTTCGTTTTCCAAAACCCTTTTCTGTAGCAACCAATACGGTTGTTCCTTCTCTTTTTATTAGTAGCATACCAACAACTTTGTCGTCTTTTGAACTAAGAGTGATTCCTTTTACTCCCATTGTTTTTCTGCCACTTGGTCTAATTTGTTGTTCAGAAAACCTTATGGACTTTCCGTTTCTTGTTCCAAGCAAAATGTCATTTTCTCCCGTGGAAACCCTTGCTTCTATTAGCTTGTCTCCTTCTCTAATTTCTACTGCATATATTCCTTTTTTTCTTGGGTGAGAATAAGCAGAAAGGACTGTTTTTTTCACTATTCCTTTTTCTGTTGCCATCACAACGTAGTGGTCTTCTGAAAAATCTTTAACAGCAATAAAGGCGTTGACCTTTTCGTCCGGTTCACACTGAATAAGGTTAACAATCGCTCTTCCCTTGGCTGCTCGGCCTCCTTCAGGAATATCATAAACCTTTACCCAGTGGCACTTTCCTTGATCTGTAAAAAACAAGATATAGCTGTGGTTTGTCGCTGTAAAAAGGTGCTCAACAAAATCTTCTTCTCTTCTGCCCGCCCCTTGAACTCCTCGGCCTCCGCGCCTTTGGCTTCTATATGTATTAATATTTGTTCTTTTAATATATCCGTTATGAGTAACCGTTAAAACGACTTCTTCGTCGGCAATCATATCTTCCATTCCTTTGGCAGACCACTTTTCTACAACCTCTGTTCTTCTTTCTTCTCCGTATTTTTCTTTTATTTCTATGAGCTCTTCTTTAATTATCTTCATGCGCTTTGCTTCGCTTTCTAAAATTCCTTTAAGCTCTGCAATAAGCTGAATTATTTCTTTGTGTTCAGCAATAATTTTTTCGGTTTCAAGGCCTGTAAGCTTTTGAAGTCTCATATCAAGTATCGCCTGTGATTGTTTTTCAGAAAGCTTAAAACCTTTTGTTAGTTGTTCTTTCGCTGATACTGGATCCGAACTTTTTTTGATTGTTTCTATAATTTTGTCAATATTGTTAAGGGCAATTTTTAAACCTTCTAAAATGTGGGCTCGGTTTTCAGCTTTTCTAAGATCAAATTCTGTTCTTTTTGTTACAATATCTTGTCTAAAAATTAAAAACTCGTTCAAAAGCTGTTTAAGAGACATTACCTGTGGAGTACCATCAACAAGTGCTAATAAAATTATTCCAAAAGTATCTTCAAATTGGGTTTGTTTATATAGTTGGTTCAAAACGACTTCTGGTACGGCGTCTTTTTTTACCTCTATTACAATTCTCATTCCGTCTTTATCTGATTCATCGCGAATTTCTGCAATCCCTTCTACTTTTTTATCCCTTGAAAGAACTGCAACCTTTTCAACAAGGTTTGCTTTATTTACTTGGTAGGGAAGCTCTGTTATAATAATTTTGCTTCTTCCTTTGTCTGGAGTTTCGGTATATGCTTTTCCTTGCATTTTTACCTTTCCTCTTCCAGTAGAATATGCTTCTTTTATTCCTTCGGCTCCCAAAACTTTTCCACCCGTTGGAAAATCTGGTCCCTTAATATGTTTCATTATATCTTCTGTTTCGGCATCGGGATTCTCAATAATCTCAACCAAAGCATCTATTGTTTCTGAAAGGTTGTGTGGTGGAATTTTTGTGGCCATTCCCACCGCAATCCCTTCAGATCCATTTACTAAAAGATTTGGGAAAACAGCAGGAAGAACTGCTGGTTCTTTAAGTGTTTCATCAAAATTGTTTGTCCAGGCAACGGTTTCTTTTTCAAGGTCTCTTAAAAGTTCTCCTCCAATTTTTGACATTCTTGATTCTGTATATCTCATTGCAGCTGCTCTGTCTCCATCTACTGAACCAAAGTTTCCTTGTCCTTGGACAAGTTCGTGTCTCATAGAAAAGTCTTGAGCCATTCTAACAAGGGCATCATAAATTGAAGAATCTCCGTGGGGGGGAAGAGCTCTCGACATAATGACCGACATAGAATAATTTAAATAACTTTCTTCTAGTTCTTTTAAAAGCTCTTTGTCTATTGTATTATCTCTGTCTAAATCCATCTTTATATATCAATGTTTGTTGCAAATTTTGCTCTTTTTGTAATAAACTCTCTTCTATGTTCAACTTCGCTCCCCATTAGTTCTCTAAAACGAACATTTGTTTCTTCTTCCATAATGTGGTCAACGTTAACCTGTATTAGGGTTCGTGTTTCAGCATTCATTGTTGTATCCCAAAGTTGTTCAGCGTTCATTTCTCCAAGACCTTTATATCTTTGAACATCAATTTTTGTTTTAGAGTTTTCAGATTCTAGTCGTTGTATTACAAGGTCTCTTTCTTCGTCTGTATATGCATACCTCTCTTTTTTTCCTTGTTTTAGTTTATATAGAGGGGGCATGGCCATATAAACATGTCCTTCTTGTACTAATTTTTTCATTTTTCTCCAAAAGAAAGTTAATAGAAGTGTTCTAATGTGACTACCATCTACATCTGCATCTGTCATAATAACTACTTTATGGTATCGAAGTTTTTCCAAATTAAAACTGTTAGAGTCTGATTCATCTTCTCCAAATCCGGCCCCAAGAGCTGTAATAATAGATTGTATTTCATTGTTAGATAAAAGTTTATCTTCTCTAGCTTTTTCAGAATTAATAACCTTTCCCCTGAGGGGTAAAATTGCCTGAGTTCTTCTGTCTCTTCCTTGTTTTGCTGTTCCCCCCGCAGAATCTCCCTCAACTAAAAAGATTTCACACTGTAAGGGATCTTTATTTGAACAATCTGCCAATTTCCCTGGAAGAGTTGCTCCAAGTGAAGATTTTTTTCTAACAAGTTCTCTAGCTTTTTTTGCAGCAATTCTTGCTCTTGCTGCTTCTGCTGCTTTTTCTATTATTTTTTTTCCAACTTGTGGGTTTTGTTCTAAAAAAGCTTGAATTCCATCATAAACAATTCCATCTACAAGTCCTTTTACTTCTCCATTTCCAAGTTTTGTTTTTGTCTGTCCTTCAAATTGAGGTTCTTGAACTTTAATAGATAAAACTGCTGTTAGTCCCTCCCTAAAATCATCTCCTGAGAGAGAAAATTTTTCGTTTTTCTTTGTTTTAATTAAATCATTTTTGTTTGCATAATTATTAAGAGCTCTTGTTAGTGCAGATCTAAAACCAGAAAGATGAGTTCCTCCTTCTATTGTATTAATATTATTAACAAAAGAAAAAATATTATTATTATAACTTGTACTATATCTTAAAGCAAGATCAACTGGAACTTCGCCGTCCTCTTTAGAAACAGTTATTATTTCATTATGGATAAGGTCTTCGTCTCCATCTAAATACTTTACAAAATCAGAAAGGCCTCCAGAAAAGTGAAATTTTGTTTCTTCTTCTTCGGTTATATTATTCTTTAAAACAATACTTAAATTTTTATTTAAATACGCTAATTCTTTAAGTCTTACCTTTATTATTTCTTCTTCAAATCCTTCATGTTTAAAAATATTTGAGTCTGGAATAAAATTAATGATTGTCCCAGTTTTATCACTTTTTCCAACTTTTTTTACGGGGCCTGTTGCTTTCCCAATTTGATATTTTTGCTCATATACTCCTCCATCACGATGAACTTCTGCTGTTAAATTTTCAGACAAAGCATTTACAACAGAAACTCCAACTCCATGAAGACCTCCAGAAACTTTATAAGTATTTTTATCAAATTTTCCGCCAGCATGTAAAACTGTCATAACCACTTCAAGAGCAGGAATTCCTTCTTCTTTATGAATTTCTACTGGAATACCTCTTCCATTATCTTCTATAGAAATAGAACCATCTTTTTCAATAGTGACTATTATTTGAGTACAAAAACCGGCAAGAGCTTCATCAATACTATTATCAATTACTTCATTAACTAAATGATGAAAACCTCTTTTTCCTACATCTCCAATATACATTGCAGGTCTTTTTCTTACAGCTTCTAATCCCTTTAAGACTGTAATTTTTTCTGCGCTATAGCTATTTTTTTTACTCATTAATTCTCACCGGCATTAACAAAATAGTTATTTTATGATTTTTTGTTTCTGGCAAAAGAAGTGTTGCTGATAATTCATCTTTAAAAACAAAAAGAATATCTTCTGTTGGATAATTCATGATAGCTTCTTTAAGGTATGTTGCATTAAACCCAATAGAAATCTTTTCTCCATCATACTCTGCTGATTTAAGAGGAGCATGAACTGTCTTACTTTCCGGCTGATTAATACTTTTTAAAAAGACTTCTCCAAGAGCAAGATTAAGAGAAATTTGGTTAGTATTTTTATTTGTTGCTATAGATGTTGCTTTTATACTATTTAAAAAATCTTCTTTTTGAAGTTTGAGGACATAAGGACTTTCTTGAGGTATTACAGCACTATAATTTGGATATTTTTCATCAATCAATCTTGAATATAAAATATCACCATCATTATTAATAAATACATGATCATTACTAAATATCAATGAAGATTCTTTTTGTCCTTGAATAAAAGAATTCAACATATTTAAATATTTTTTTGGTACTATAAAATCTTCTATAATATTGGATTCATTTCTCTTTTCTACTACAACAAGTCTGTGCCCATCAGTTGAAACAAAATTTATTTTTTCCTCTGAGAAAGAAAATAATGCCCCACCTAATGCTGGTTTTAATTGATCTTTATTTATTGCATAAGTTGTAGCACCTAATATCTTTTTCAATTCACTTGTGTTTATATTATATATGGTTTCATGCTTATTTTCTGGAACTTTTGGATATTCTTGAAACGGAAGAGTAGGAATATCAAACGAAGTTCCTTTTTCTGTTTTTATATTAATATGCGGACCAGCTATCTCAATATCAACCCGCCCTTCATCTGTCACTGATATAATATCATTTAATTCGGAAGTAGGAAACAATCCTTCTCCATCAGTATTTACAGATGCTGTGATATTTGTTTTTATTCCAACTTCTAGATCTGTTGAATGCAATGTTACTCCATGAGCTCCAGAAGATATATAAGTATAATTTATAAGAGGATTCTGTGATCTTGTCTGAGCTGTCTTAATTAGTTTAGAGAATGCTGTTTGAAGTTCTTTTTTTGTTGTTGAAATATTCATAAATAACCATCAATTATAAAAAGATACTTAGGTTTTAACAAGTCTTAATTAACGTATCTTGTGTTGCCTAAGTAAAAGAAAATGGATTTTAAGGCTATTTTAGAAGCTTTTTTTTTAAAAAAGTTTTTCTTAATTATTATATACTTATATATAAAAGATAAATATTATTAATGAGGTGCAAATGTTAATAAGCTCTTAAAAAGGTAAATTCTTAGACGAGAAAGCTCATACGTACAAATAAAAAGGAAATGTGTATAAAATGTTAATATCTAAAAAATCTATATTTTATTTTTTTAATTAACGATTTGTGGATAATTAAGTGGATTTCTTTTTATGTAAACTTTTGTTTTAATTTTTGATATCCAATCATTATACCAATCTGATTTCTTTTTATTCAAAGCCATTTGTTCTAACTCTATCCAATTTTTTTCTATAGTTGGAGGACCTCCTTCTTCAATATCATCTACCCAGAGTAAATGGTAACCAAAGTCGGTAAGAATTGGTGCACTACAAGTGTTTTCTTCAATATTATTTATTACAGCAGATAATTCTTTTACTTGATATACATCTGTATTAATCCATCCTAAGAGACCACCAATATCTTTTGTTGTTTCATCATTTGATTGTTCTTTAGCCTCTAAGATAAAATTATCTTTTGTACTTATTCTTTTAGAAAGATCAGAAACTGTTTTATAAGTTTTTGTTTTATCCTCGTCGCTAACTTCTGTTCGTAACAAGATATGTCTTACGCTAACTTTTTCCCCAGATCTTTCTAAAACCTCTATAAGATGAAAACCAAATTGTGTTTTTATTGGACTACTTATTGTATTTAAATTTAAAGTAAAAGCTGCTTTTTCAAATTCTTTTACAAATGTTCCTCTCGGAACAAACCCTAAATAGCCACCATTATCTTTTGATCCTGGGTCTTCTGAATATTTTTTGGCAGCTTCCTCAAAAGATAACCCTTCATTTATTTCTTCTAAAATATTTAAAGCATCTAATTCCGTTTTTTGTGATGATTCTTCAGAGGGTTTTATTTCAACTAAAATATGTCTGACCTTATGTCTTTTAGGAAAAGAAGGAATACTATCTTTATATGTTTTAAAAAAATCTTCTACTTCAGGCCTTGTAATTTCAATACTTCTTGTTAAATCTCCGGTATATTTTTCAGCTATTAATTTTCCCTCCATATCATCTTTATAAGATCTCTTAAAATCAGATATTTTTCGTCCCAAAACCTGTTCAGCAGCTTCCTCACTTCCTGATTGAGAAATAATGTTTTGAATTTGTCTTTCTAGGGCCCTATCTACATCTTTTTCTAAAACAGTTACGGAATCAATTTCTGCCATTCTTATAATAACCAACTGTTCAATCATACTTTCTGAAGATTTTAATAGTAGTTCTTTATATTTACTTGGATTAGTAAATGGATCAACATTTTCTTCTGCAGCAAGAGCATTTGCAGCCAAAACAACATCGCTTAATAATACAACTTCGTCGTCGACAACAGCAGCAATTTCATCCAACAAAATTGATTGTTGAGAAAACAGTGTACTTAAGAAAAACAACAATAATATTTTTTTATTCATTCCTATAAAATCTTGTTTCGTTTCACGTGAAACCAACGCTTTAAATATACTAATAAAATAGATATATCTGTTGGTCTAATGCCATTAATACGTTGAGCTTGACCAATAGTTTCAGGCAATATTGATAAAAATTTTTCTCTACTTTCATTGGAAATGCTTTTTATTTCATTATAATTAAAATCTTTTGGAATAATCATGTCTTCGTAAACTTTTGTTTTTTCAATTTCTGCCTTTTGTCTATTTATATATCCGCTATATTTAATTTCTGTTTCTGCTTCAAACAAAATTTCTTCAATATATTCTTTTTTATATTTTTTATTATCTATTTCTTTATTTTTTTTGAAATCTTTTAAAAAAACACGAGGTCTTTTTAAAAGAATAGCAGCCTTGGTAGGTTCTTTTATTGGTTTTTCCCCTACAGCTTTTAAAGAGCTATTTATATCTTTTGGTTTTATAGCTTTTTTACCCAAATAACTAACTAACTTTTTAGTTTCTTTTGTTTTTTTATCCAAAGCTTTTAAAGTTTTGTCGTCGAGTAAATTAAATTTTTTGGAATATTTTAAAAGTCTTTGATCTGCATTTGAAGCTCTTAATTGTAGACGATATTCCGCTCGAGAAGTAAACATTCTATAAGGTTCTTTTGTATCTTTTATAACTAAATCATCAATTAAAACACCAATATATGCTTCACTTCTTTTGAGTTGTAAGGGTTTTTCTTTTTTTATTTTAAGTGAGGCATTAATTCCAGCAATAAGGCCCTGCGCAGAAGCTTCTTCATATCCAGACGTTCCATTTATTTGTCCAGCAAAAAACAACCCCCCAATCTTTTTCGTCTCAAGAGTTGATTTTAATTGAGAAGGAAAGAAGAAATCATATTCTATAGCATATCCAGGTCTTAAAAATTCCACATCACCCAAACCTTCTACAGTTTGTAAACACTTCAACTGAATATCCTCTGGAAGACTTGTTGAAAAACCATTTACATAAATTTGTTTAGAATTTGACCACTCAGGCTCTAACTGTAAGACATGACTTGGGTTATGAGAAAACTTGTAAACCTTATCTTCTATAGAAGGACAATATCTTGGTCCTGAGGAATCAATATCTCCAGAATACATTGGAGATCTAGAAATATTTTTTAATATTAAATCGTGTGTTTTTTTGTTTGTTCTAAAGGCAAAACAAGGCTCGTCTTTTGGATTAAATTTTTTTGTTCTGTATGAGAGAGGCTTAGGCCCTTTATCACCATACCCTGCAACACCAACATCCCACCTTACAGAGCTCTTTTTTATTCTTGGAGGGGTACCTGTTTTTAATCTTCCCGCACGAAAACCCAACCCCCTGAGAGACTCTGTTATTCCAACAGAACTCTCTTCACCCATTCTTCCTGCCTTGATTTTTTTCTCTCCAATATGAATTAGTCCATTTAAAAAAGTTCCACAGGTAAGTATTGCTGTTTTGCAAAAGATTTCTTTTCCATCAGCTAAAAGAACAGATTCTATTTTTCCATTTTTTTCAGAAACCAATACAGCTTCTCCTTGAACAACAGGAAGTTTTATTTTTTGAATATATTTTTGAACAGTTTTTTCATATTTTATTTTATCTATTTGGGATCTAGGGGACCAAACAGACCTTCCTTTTGAAAGATTAAGAGTTTTGCTTTGAAGAGTACACTTATCTGCAAAAAGTCCCATATAACCACCAAGAACATCCAGTTCTTTTACCATTTGTCCTTTTGCTAGCCCACCAATTGCAGGATTGCAAGACATCCTGCCTATTGATTTTTTGTCCATAGAAACCAAAAGAACATTAATCCCCATTTTTTGAGAAACCAAAGCAGCCTCTAAACCTGCATGTCCACCACCAACCACCACTAAATCATATTTTTTTGTTATGCGTTTCACGTGAAACTATTTCCCAACACAAAAAGAGGAAAAAACACTAGACAAAATGTCATCCCTTGTTGTTTTTTTTGTAATGTTATCTAAAAAAGAGAGAGAAGAATTAAGGTCTTCAACAATAAGTTCTAAAGAATTCCCCCTCTCTAGACCCTTTAGAGATTTTTTTAAAAGCTTTCTAGAATAACTAATATTTTCTGCCTGTCTTTTTGATGTTAATATAATGTTAGAGTCTTTTCCCTGTTCAGAAAGGGTATCTAAAATGGCAGTTGTTAATTTTTTTATATTTTTTCCCTTAAGAGCAGAAATTTTTATGTCATAATTGCCAGAATGCTTCTTTTTTAAGTCTATTTTGTTAAGGACATATATAAAACGCCTATCAGACTCCCATTTTTTTTGTTTTTTTCCAAGAAAAACAACAACATTTGCAGATGAAATTTGTTTAGATGTTTTTCTTATTCCAATTTTTTCAATAGCTCCTTTTGTTTTTCTTATTCCAGCAGTGTCTTTTAAAATAATAGGAACACCGCCAAGATTAATGGTGTCTTGTAAAATATCTCTTGTTGTTCCCGGAATACTGCTTGTAATAGCCCTTTCCTCGTCTATAAGACGGTTAAAAAGGGTAGATTTTCCAGCATTTGTTGGGCCAGCAATTACGACACTTGCTCCAACGGTTAAAAGGTTTGTTTTTTTGAAACCATCTAGCGCCGAACCAAGCTTTTTTTCTAAGCGACCTATTTTTTTTATGCTATTTTTTATAAGTCCTGGCTGAAGATCTTCTTCCGATATATCCAAATTGAACTCAAACTCCCCAATTATTGATATAATATTGTTTTTTATTGAAAGAATCTGGTCTGCAAGTCCTCCACCTAAATTTTTGTAGCTTAGCTTTGTTCCAGCCAAGGATTTGGAAGCAATTAAAGAAGAAACAGCTTCAGCTTGAGAAAGATCCATTTTGTTGTTTAGATAGGCCTTTTTTGTAAACTCCCCGGGATCTGCAATTCGGCACCCATATAAACAGCTTAAAGAAACAATTTTTTCTATAATTATAGGGTTTCCATGACAAGAAATTTCTGCAAGGTCTTCTCCCGTATAGGAATTTGGTGCCAAAAAAAAATTTATAATTCCCTCATCGAAAACCTCTCCTTTTTCGTCTAAAAAAGAGGAAAGAAAAGGAGTGTTGTGTTTGGGGTTTTTCTCCTTTTTTTGAAGACGAGAAACAACCTTTTTAGCCTTTGGTCCAGAAACCCTAACAACTGCAATTGCGCTAGAGCCAAAAGGGGTTGAGCAGGCGACAACCGTACCCATATCTACTTCTCTTTGTTGATAAGTTTTTGTTGCACAATTTGTAAAACATTAAAACAGAGATAGTAAAGGTTTAGCCCAGAAGGGAAGCTGTAAAAAAGAAAAAACATCATACCTGGAAACATATATTTCATCATTTTTTGTGTTGCTTCTTGAGCAGGGTCTCCCCCGGTTGGTTGTGCAGCGGTGCTTGCCTTCATGGTATAAAACATTGAAAGAGACATTAAAAAAGGCAAAACGTTTATTGGAATAGAGCCAACCATAAAAAGAGTATCAGGAGAAGCAAGATCGGTAATCCACAAAAAGAAAGGCTCTCCCCTAAATTCAATGGTGTTTCTAAAAACCATAAAAACAGCAATTAAAACAGGAAACTGAACCAGCATTGGTAGACATCCAGCAAGAGGGTTGACACCACCTTCTTGAAACAGCGCTGCCATTTTTTGCTGTTGTAGGGCGGGATCGTGTTTGTATTTAAGCTTTATTTTGTTTAGTTCGGGCTGAATTTCCTGCATCTTTTTTGTTGACCGAAGCTGCTTTGCCATAAGAGGGTATGTTATAACTTTAATTAAAACAGCAAACAAAATAACAACAAGACCATAATTAGGAATAAGCCCATAGAGAAAAACCATTATTGCATAAATTAGCCAGGAGACAGAAGACAGCCACTGCCATCCAAGAATTTTGTCTTCCAAGCCAACCCCAAGAGATGCAACTTCATCATATTCAAGAGGACCAAAAAATAAAACAGTTTTTTTAAGATTTATTTCTTGGCTTGTAACAATGTCTACCCCCGGACGTTCAGAGCTCCCATACTTTGTCACTTCTACAAAATCTGTTTTTTGGGGCATTAAAAAGACACCAAAGTATTTGGTTCGATATCCGGCGAAGTCTGCTCCTCCAGAGTATCTTTTAGAAGACTTTTCTATTTGAGAGGGTCCACCACCAAACAAACTTGCAGAACCCACACGATAAGACTGAATGCTTCCTCCTTGGCTAACAAGCCCCTCTAAAAACAAGGACTCTTGTCGACTGTTTTCTGTTAAGGGAATCCCCCCAACCCAATCAAGTCGAAACTTTCCATCAAGGATGTTTTCTTCGGCGGATTCAAGGTCTGTATCCACCACCACAGTGTAGGTGTTGTAGTTAAATAAGAGCTTTTTTTCAACAATCTCTCCGGAGGCTGAAGTGTAGAAAGAAAGCTCGGCAACAGGGTTTTTTTCGTCCAAAACAAAATTTTCTTGTTGAGAAAAAGACCAAAAGCCGTCCAAAAAGACCTCTTCACCAGAAAGATTTATATAAGAAACAAGAAGGTTTTCTCTGTTGTGGTCATCAACAAGCTGAATTTCTTTTTCGCCCTCTTTTAAGTGTTTTTTTATAATAAAAGAAGAAATAGACCCCCCATTTTTATTGCTAACAATAGTAGAAAAAAGAGGGGTTTGTATTTTAATAAAAACTTCTTTTTCCTCTATAGCAGAAGCCCCTTCTTTTTCTATATAAGAAGAAACAGTAGACTCTTTTTGGGGAAGAACAACAGGATTTTTTTCTGTAACAACAGGAGGATTTTCTTCAGGAAAAACAACGTCCAGGTATGTTGGCCACAACAATAAGATTGCTCCAATTAAAATAAGGCCAATGAGCGTTTTGCGATCCATTATATACTAATTTAAGAAACGGTAAGCTTTTTTCTGCCCTTCTTTTTTCGTGCAGACAAAATCCTTTTTCCGCCAACAGAGGAACTTCTTTTTCTAAACCCGTGCTTGTTTTTTCTTTTTCTATTGCTTGGCTGGTATGTTCTTTTCATAGCTCTTTCTCGCCGAAATATAGGGCAATAATTACAATTTGTGAAACAATAAAAAGAGAGAAGAAACAAACAAAAGCCCTTGTTCTGACAACAAAAAGACACTAATCTAATACAATAGGAAATAAAAAATAGTGTTGATAACTTGTGGATAAATATGAACTATAAAAAAATATGGTCAAAAGCAAACGCGGAGCTTAAGGGGTCTATTCCAGAACACGCACACAAAGCGTGGATAGAGACCCTCGTGCCCATTGGGTTAACAAACAACGTTTTTATTGTAGAAGCACCCAACCGATTTGCTTATGATTGGATTAATAACAACTATTATGACTTTTTAATTGGTGCTTTAAAAAAACAAGATCCAAAAATAGAGCTAAAAATTTCAATAGCAGCCCCATCCCTGCAAAGTGCTATGTCTGCAGAGCTTGATAAAAAAGAACCAACAAAACAAAGTAACGCCGGAAAAAGACACAACATCAACCCAAACAACACCTTTAAAACATTTATAGAAGGCCCAAACAACGAGTTTGCGAAAAAAGCAGCAGCCAAGGTATCAAAGAGCCCCGGAGAAGGGTCTTTTAACCCTTTAATTATTTATGGCGGCGTGGGCCTTGGAAAAACACATCTTTTGCATGCAATAGCAAACACCCTAATTGAGGGAAAAAAACCAATGAACGTTGTTTTGGCCTCCTCAGAAAAATTTACAAATGACTTTATTGCAAGCATTCAAGAAAACAAATCTTTGGACTTTTCGAGGGTTTACAGAAAAGCAGACATTTTGCTGGTGGATGATATCCAGTTTTTTCAGGGAAAAGAACAAACACAGGAACAGTTCTTTCACACATTTAATGACCTTCTGGTTGCAGGAAAACAAATTGTTATGACAGCAGACAGGTATCCAGGAGAAATGGTGGGCCTTCAAGACAGGCTCCTTTCTCGTTTTGAATCTGGTTTGCACGCAGACATTCAGCCCCCAGACTTTGAAACCAGGGTTGCAATTTTAGCGGCCAAAGCAAAAGAAAACAATGTTAGCGTAGACTCAAGGTTTTTGGAAACAATAGCTTCTTATGTTAAAACGAACATTCGCGACCTAGAGAGCTGTATCGCAAAACTGTTGGCCCACGCAACCTTTTCAGAAGAGGGGAAAATTGATGAAACCTTGGTAGAAACAGTTATTAGAGAAAGACTTGGAGACCAAGCATATGGACAAACAACGGTACAAGACATTATAAACAGGGTTTGTGCTATTTTCTCTGTTACAGAAGAAGAAATTGTTGGGCAGTCTAGAAGAAAAAACATTGCGGAAGCAAGACAAGTTGTTGCCTACCTTTCAAGAAAGATTTTAGACATGCCGCTAAGTTCTGTTGGGCTTCATCTTGGAGGACGAGACCACACAACTATTATGCATGCGGAACGAAAAGTTGAAAACCTTATAAAAAAAGATGAAAAATTTAAAAGGCGTGTTGATATTGTCTATAATGAGTTAAATTTGAATTAAGATGGCCAAAGGAACACTAAACAAAGTTATGTTAATTGGAAGGCTGGGAGCAGATCCAGAAATGCGATTTTCGGGAGATGGAGCAGCAATTGCCAACTTTAACCTTGCAACAAACGAAGCCTGGAAAAAAAGGGACGGAGAAGCGCAAGAAAAAACAGACTGGCACAGATGTGTAGTTTTTGGTGCCTTAGCAGAAAAGGTAGTTCAGCCATACCTAAAAAAAGGAAACCTGGTTTATATTGAGGGAAGGCTTCAAACAAGAAGCTGGGAAGACAAAAACGGAAATACCCGATACACAACAGAGGTTGTTTGTAACAGCCTTGAAATGTTGGGGTCTCCGGGCGATAGCCCAGCTGGAGAGCCAATGAACCAAGAGCCCGCCATTTCAGAGGAAGACACAAGCCAGGTTCAAGAAGACGACCTTCCTTTCTAAAAAAGAAAAGTGAAATTTTCTCCCCCAAGAAACAAGATAACAAGAACAATTCTTGGATGGAGCTCTGCTTGTTTGTGTTTTTTTTTAATAAAGCTTGCCTCAAGGGGAGAAAAAAATATCCCGAAAAAAGGACCCTACATTCTTACCCCCAACCACTTTAGCCTTTTAGACCCGTTTGTTTTGCAGGCAAAACACAAAAAACCAACAACCTTTTTAATGGCAGAAGACCTCAACGATCTTGGATGGAAAGAGTTATGGATTCCCTGGCTTTACGGAGTTTTGTTGGTCCACAGAAAAAAACTTAAGCCCTCAACAATAAGAGCAGTAGAAAGGCAAATAAAAAAGAAAGAACCCATATGTATTTTTCCAGAAGGAACAAGCGTTGGGGCAAGGTTAAAGCCCCCCAAAGACGGGGCAGCATACTTTTCGGTAAGAAACAACATTCCAATTATTCCTGTTGCTCTATCAGGAACGGATCAAATTTCAAAAAAACTAAAGAGCCTTCAACGACCAATAGTTTCTGTTGAATTTGGAAAAGCGATATACCCAAAGGAAACAGAAGAAACCGAAGCCCTTACAAAAAGAACAATGCAAGCACTTAAAGAAATGTTACCCAAGAAATACCACTAACTGCCAAACCTCACAACAAGAAAAACCCCAATCAACGTAATTCCACCACCGATGACCACAGCTAAGCTCACGGGCTCTCCAAAAAAGATCAAAGCCCCCAAAGAAGAAACAACGGGCTCTCCCAGCGGAACAGCGGCAACCGTTGTGGCCGCAAGGCTTTTAATTAGGTAGTAAAAAATGTTATGACCAATCATTGTTGGAACAAGAGCAAGAAACAAAAACCACGGAAACTCTTCTTTTGAAAAAGAAAAAACAGAAATCTCGGCGAAAAAAGATATTACCAAAAGGGTAAGCGCAGCAAAGAAAAACAACCAACGAGTATATTCAAAAACCCCAACATTTTTTCTTATATTTTTTCCAACAAGCAGCACAAAGGCCATAGCCACAGAGCACATTACAGCGAAAAGGTTTCCAAGGGTGCTTGTTTCGCTAAAAGAGCTTTGGCTTACCAGGGTTCCTGCACCCAAAAAAGCAACACACAAACCAAAAACAACCATGCCAACAGGCTTCTTTTTCTGAAAAACAAAGCTATATATTTCTGTAAAGATTGGAGCGGTTGTTCCCAGCAGTGTTGCCTCAGCAATAGAGGTTAGCTG
>LULS01000020.1_pt1 | contig 27356 bp, 24 predicted proteins | sample 728101 | NCBI WGS metagenome assembly LULS01 (sample SAMN03860283, study PRJNA289734) | marine metagenome | biome: seawater column; feature: ocean; material: water; isolation source: Red Sea water column Station 108 - depth 200m | place: Saudi Arabia: Red Sea | collected 2011-10-15 | depth 200 m | reverse complement strand
ACAAATATGTTGGTTGTCTTTTATAACTTAAAGGAGAGATGTTATGTTAATGGATAATGTAACTGGATGGATTAGAAAGTTGACTGAAGCAGGTGTGGCTGCGATTGCACTTGCAGTAGTTGTACAAGTAATCTTTGGTTCAGGTGCAGCATTCCTTCCAGGGGATGTAATTGCAACCTTAACTGGTATTATTAGTTCGCTTGGCGGTGCCGGCTTAGTCGGTTTACTTGCAGCGGCCTTGTTATACAAGATCTTTACACGTTAAAAAGTAACATATTAACTCAATAAAAGACCCGCCTAATGGCGGGTTTTTTATGCTTAATTTTAGTAATTTCTATTAATTTTCTTACTAATAAACTTGACACAATGTTTTTGGTACTATAAAAAGTGCACCAATCAACTAAATATGTTGGTTGTCTTTTACCTCTAGAGGAGAGATGTTATGCTAATGGATAATATAATTGGATGGGTCAGAAAGTTAACTGAGGCAGGTGTCGCAGTAATTGCTCTTGCAGTAGTTGTACAGATAATCTTTGGGGATGATGCTGCTTTCCTTCCTGGGGATATTCTTGGCAGCCTAATTGAAATAGTCAGTGCACTTGGTGGTGCCAACTTGGTTGGTTTACTTGCAGCTGGCTTGTTATATAAGATCTTTACACGTTAAAAGGCGGGTTTTTTCTTAAGAATCAGAGATGGTTTAGATACCCCTTAATAGCTCGTTGATGCCAACTTTAGATCTTGTTTTTGCATCAACCTGCTTGACTATTACTGCGCAGTATAAAGAATAACTACCATCCTTTGATGGTAAGTTCCCTGATACAACCACTGAGCCTGCGGGTATTCGTCCAAAAGTAACTTCGTTAGTCGCACGGTTGAAGATTTTTGTGGATTGTCCAATATAGACACCCATTGAAATGACGGATCCTTCTTCAACGATTACTCCTTCAACTACTTCAGATCGCGCTCCAATAAAACAATTATCTTCAATAATTGTAGGATTTGCCTGTAATGGTTCCAGAACGCCTCCAATACCAACACCCCCGGAAAGATGAACATTTTTACCAATCTGTGCGCAGGAGCCCACAGTTGCCCAGGTGTCGACCATTGTTCCAGAATCTACATAGGCACCAATATTAACATAAGATGGCATTAAAACGGTATCTGAGGCTATATAAGAGCCACGTCTTGCAGTTGCAGGCGGAACGACACGAACACCTGCAGATTGGAACTCTTTAAGGGTTGTACTAGCGAATTTTGTAGGCACTTTGTCATAATATTGAGTAAAGCCAGATGTCATTGGAACATTATCTTCGAGCCTAAAAGATAGTAAAACGGCTTTTTTTAGCCACTCGTTAACATGCCAATCTCCTACCCCACTTTGTTCGGCGACTCTAGCCTTGCCGATGTCAAGTAAATGAATTGCCTCTTCAACCGCTTGCCTCAATTCTGTGTTTGCTGAATCAGGCGTGATATTTGCTCGATCTTCAAAGGCCGCTTCAATAATATCTTTCATAATTTTGTCAATAAAAAAAAGGCCTAATTATATCAGTCAGAACAGTTTGAGTCTTCTCTAATGTTCATGGTGGTGGTTATGATGATGCTCATAAGTAGCCATCAATTCATGTATTTGATCGGCAAATAAATGATTAAATTGTTCATCTTTTAGAATCGATTCAGGAAGTCCTTCACAACAAATATGGTGGTATAAGCAAAGGACTTGGGTGGACTCTTTCATTACTCGATGAAGATCATGAGAAACCATCAACACAGCGCATTTTTGTTTTTGGTGAATCTCTTGGATCAATTTGTATAATTGCATCTGTCCTTCTACATCAAGATTTTGTGCCGGTTCATCTAATATAAGTACGTTTGGCTTGTGAAGTAAGGCACGTGTTAGTAACACTTTTTGTAATTCGCCTCCTGAGAGATTTTTTAAGGGCGAGTTCAGCAAATCTCGGATACCCGTTAGTTCAGATGTTTGATAGGTAAAGTTTTTATCTGCCTTTTGGTTGAGTGTCAGAAAATCGAAAACTGATATTGGAATAAAAGGGTTTGCTGTAAATGATTGAGGGGTATATCCTAAACGCACATTGCTGCCATGGTTCACTTCGCCGCTATCCTGTTTGATGATCCCTAATAGAACTTTAATCAGGGAACTTTTGCCTGCTCCATTAGGGCCAATCAAAGTGATGAACTCACCAGGATGTAATTTCAGACTCACATCATCCAAGATATTTTTACCATTATGATTAAGTGAAATATTGTCAGCGGTAATGAGTGCATCAGGCATTCTTATATTTTAGCTAACAATCATCAACAAGGCAGAATAATATAGTTCTAGGCTTATGTGTTTCATAAGTGAGTTTGGCGGAAAAAAGCTAAGATTAGAGGTAAAATTCTTGCATGGCTCAGCAACTCATTTTAGTCGACGGTTCGGCATACTTATTTCGTTCATACTTTTCGACTCTGTCTCAAAATTTAAGTAATGATAAAGGCTTTCCAACGGGTGCAATGTTCGGTGTTATTAATGCAATTAAACATTTACAAAGGCAATATCAAGGTGCAAAGTTGATTATGATTTTTGATTCCAAGGGGTCAAATTTTCGTCATCAAATTTATCCTGAATATAAAGCCAATAGGAAGCCTGCAGATGATTCGCTGATTGTTCAAATCGAACCTTTATATCAAATCATTAAAGCGATGGGGTTTCATTTCATTTGCGAAGAGGGTGTTGAGGCAGATGATGTCATAGCGACATTAGCTAAGCTGGCAAATGCAAAAAATATTGAAACCATCATAGCGAGTAGTGACAAGGATCTCTTGCAATTGGTGGGCGATAATATCAAGCAACTTAATATGAAGGGTACACTTTATGACGCGAACTTGGTGGAAGAAAAAATGGGTGTTAAGCCGGGCCAAATCCTAGACCTATTAGCTTTGACCGGCGATGCCTCTGACAATATTCCTGGAGTACCAGGTGTCGGACCTAAGACGGCTGCAAAATGGTTGCAGTTGTATGAGGATATAGAGGGTGTTAAAGCCAATGCTAAAAAAATAGATGGTAAGGTTGGTGAAAAGTTAAGAGAATCATTTGACTTGTTAGATCTTTCCTTTCAACTAGTCGAGCTTAAGTTTGATGTTGATTTGCCTTGTAATATCTTTGATGATGAGCCGGGAGAAAACACTGAGGAATTGATAGAATTGTATAAAGAATATGGTTTTGCTATGTGGTTAAAACAATTAGCTGATCAAGTAGAAGAAAAACCAAGAACTAAAACAATCGATCCTTTAGTGAGTGAAAAACAAGATCAAAAGAGCGCATTAAATCTTCAAGAATTTACGCAAACACTAATTCTTAAACAGGTTGATTTTGAATCCTTGTTGAGACAGCTATCAGAGTCTATATGCTTTGTTTTTGATTTGGAAACCAGTAGTCTAGACTATATGAATGCTGAGATTGTTGGGCTAGTATTTTTGCTTGATAAGCAAAGCTACTATGTGCCAGTTGCACACGACTACTTAGATGCTCCAGAACAATTGTCTCGACAATTTGTAATGGAATCATTAAAGCCTATTCTTGAGAGTCAAGTGATTGGTAAGATTGGTCAAAATTTAAAATATGACGCCCATGTGCTGGCAAATATAGGTATTGATTTGAACGGTATTGTTGACGACACTATGATTAAATCATATTGCTTGAATTCGGTGGCGACACGTCACAACATGGATGATTTATCAGAGCACTATCTTGGTCATAAAACAATTCGTTATGCTGATGTTGCAGGAAGTGGTAAAAAACAATTGACCTTTAATCAAGTTAATATAGATGAAGCTTTTTCGTACGCCTGTGAGGATGTTATTGTCACTTATGAGTTAAATAAAATCCTAGAATCTAAGTTACAACAATACCCAAAACTAATGTCGCTTTATCGGACCTTAGAGCTCCCTCTAGTAGATATTATGCTAAAGCTGGAACGCAATGGTGCACTTGTTGATGAGGTTTCACTCTTCAATCAACAAGTACAAATCAAGTCTGAAATGCAGGAGATTCAGACTCAGGCTTTTGAAATAGCGGGAGATGAGTTTAATCTTGAATCACCCAAGCAAATTCAACAAATTTTGTTTAGTGAAGAAGGGTTGGGTCTCGAACCGAAAAAGAAAACCGCTAAAGGTCAGCCGTCAACAAATGAGGAGGCGCTAAAATTATTGGAACACCCATTGGTGGATTTAATTATGTCTTACCGGACATTAACTAAACTGAATTCTACTTATTTAGAGGCTTTGCCAAAACAAATAAATCGACAAACGGGTCGCTTGCACACTTCGTACCATCAGGCAGTAACTGCAACTGGAAGGCTTTCTTCATCAAAACCTAATTTTCAAAATATCCCAATCAGAACCGAACAGGGAGCACAAATCCGATCAGCGTTCGTTTCTGGTGAAGGCAATGTTATTGTAGCTGCTGACTATTCTCAAATCGAGCTGAGGATTATGGCACATATTTCCAAGGACAACAATCTGATTGAGGCATTTGCAAATAATATCGATGTCCACTGTGCAACTGCTGCTCAGGTTTTTAAGACAGAGCTGTCATCAGTCAGTAAAGAGCAGCGTCGAAAAGCCAAAGCGATTAATTTTGGGCTAATCTACGGTATGAGTGCCTTTGGTCTGGCAAAACAAATTGATGTTTCTAGAACGGAAGCCAGACAGTATATCGATGATTATTTTGATAATTACCCAGATGTACTCAAATATATGGAACAAACCAAAGAAAAAGCCAAATCACAAGGATTTGTTGAAACGATATTGGGTAGGCGACTCTACCTGCCTCAAATCAATGCAAAAAATAAAATGCAGCAGCAACACGCCTTAAGGACAGCAATCAATGCACCCATGCAAGGATCATCAGCCGACATTATTAAACAAGCAATGTTAGACATTCAGGCTTGGATAGATCGAGAAAATAATGGCGTCAAGATGATTATGCAGGTCCACGATGAACTGGTCTTTGAGATGGAGCTCGATAAGGCAAAAGATTACGCTGAAGATATACGTTTTATGATGTCAAATGCTGTAAAGCTAAATGTTCCTTTAGTTGTTGATGTAGGGATTGGAAATAGTTGGCAAAAGGCACACTAGGGAGCAAATCCATAATTCCATTTATTGAATATGGAAACCTTTTACCTTTCAAATTCGAATACAATATTTGGTCAATAATGTAGTATCGAGTTCAACTAAAATGTCAACTACATAGTTCAATAAACCAGTAGTTAATTAAACATGAAAGAGCAGCTACAAGATCTAATTTTTAAAAGCCTTAGCAACCTAATCGATATAGGTCTGCTCAGTGAACTACCTGCAAAGATTCGCCTAGACCATACTAAAGATAAAAGTCATGGTGATTATGCAACGAATATTGCATTGGTGTTGGCAAAGCAAAGTAAGAGTGAGCCGAAAAAATTAGCTCAGAACATTGTTGATCAATTAGAAGAATCTGAATTTATTAAAAAAACAGAAATCGCTGGACCGGGATTTATCAATTTTTTCCTTTCTGATGAATCCAGCAGTGCTGTAATTAATGACATTATTAGTAGTGGTGAAAGTTATGGTATGTCAACTATTGGCACAGGGAGAAGTGTGCTCATGGAATTTGTTTCAGCAAATCCAACAGGGCCGCTTCATGTAGGCCATGGTCGAGGTGCCGCCTACGGAGCTACAATTTCCAACCTCTTAAGGACTGTTGGGTTTGAAGTAGACAATGAGTATTATGTCAATGATATAGGCAGACAAATGGATATTCTGACTGTAAGTATTTTTTTCCGGTATTTGACTCTATCTGGCGAGAAACTTAGATTTCCTGATAATGGCTATCAAGGCAAATACATCAAAGATATCGCTGCAAGCGTCTTTGAAAAATATGGAGAACGATGGCGAAAGGGCTCCTCAGTAGTCTATAAAGATGTCTGTAAAGATGGTCAACAGGGTGGTGATAAAGAATCTCATATTGATGAATTGATTGTTAAGTCAAGGAAGCTATTAGGCGAAGGTTATGAAGCCATCTTTCGCATTGGTATCGAAAGCATTCTCAGTGGCATTAAAAGTGATTTAGCTGAGTTTGGTGTTAATTTTGAGAAATGGTTTTTAGAGCGGTCTTTGATTGAAAATGGACTAGCTAAGATTACTGTTGATAAATTACAGAAGTCTGGTCATATCTATTCAAAGGATGGAGCCCTTTGGTTCAAAACAACAGGATATGGAGATGAGAAGGACCGTGTTGTTGTTCGCGATAATGGCATCCATACCTATTTTGCCTCGGATATTGCCTATCATTTTGAAAAATTTGAACGCGGCTATGACAAGGTCATTAATATTTGGGGTGCTGATCATCACGGTTACATTGCTCGAGTTAAAGCCTCCATTGCAGCACTTAATCATGACCCTAATAAATTAGAAATTCTTCTGGTTCAGTTTGCTAACTTATACCGTGGAGGTAAGAAGGTGCAAATGTCAACGCGTAGTGGTTCTTTTGTGACCTTAGAGGAACTACGTAATGAAGTAGGTAAAGACGCTGCTCGTTTTTTCTATATCCTTAGGAAATCAGAACAGCATATGGACTTTGACCTGGATTTGGCTAAATCTAAAAGCAATGAAAATCCAGTTTTTTATATCCAGTATGCACACGCTCGTATTTGCTCTGTTTTTAGGCAAGCTGTAGACAAGGGTATTGAATTTGAGAGTCAAACAGCTGACCAATCTTTGCTCATAGAGGATAGCGAAAAGGCGCTTATAAAAGAACTTAATCGTTATAAAAGTGTCATTGAATCTTCAGCCTTGCAATATGAACCTCACCAGCTAGCTTATTATTTACGGGAATTGGCAACCCATTTCCATAGCTATTACAACATTTGCCCTTTTTTGGTCGAAGATAAAAAGCTATCTCAAGCAAGACTATCACTCATTTATGCTACCAAACAAGTTTTTGTAAATGGACTAAATATATTAGGGGTAAGTGCACCAGAGTCAATGTGAATGATCAATATCAAAGAGATCAGGCCCTAGATATAAGCGATTCTTTTATTGTACAAGCACCAGCGGGCTCCGGTAAAACAGAACTACTTACCCAACGTTATCTAAAATTACTCAGTATTGCTGATGAGCCTGAAACTATATTGGCAATAACTTTTACAAATAAGGCAGTAGATGAACTTAAGCACCGAGTGGTGAGTTCATTAACGCAAGCACAATCAACTCCACCCAAAGAAGCACACAAACTGAAGACCTATAAACTTGCTTATCAGGTCTTGAAACAGTCTCAACTTCGAGATTGGGATTTGCTCAATAACCCTTCAAGGATAAAAATTAGCACCATTGACTCTCTTTCAAGTTTGATAGTGTCGAAATATCCATCAGTGTATCAATTGATACCTCCCAGAATCATGAGTGAGCGTTATGAATACGAACATATGTACAAAATAGCAGCAGAACGGACACTAATGCTTATAGAAGAGGATGAGTATAGCGAGCCTATTGCCAGTGTTTTATTGTATTTGGATAACCATGTAGATAAGTTTTATCGGCTTTTGGTGCACATGCTATCAAAACGAGAGCAATGGTTACCTAGACTGTATCTCGAAGGAGTGCTTGACGTTGATTTTTTGGAACGAACTGCAAGAAATATTATTGTTGAGCATTTAAAAGTTCTTAGAGAGATTGCATTGGAGTATTTGAATGAAGATATTTTCACTTTGCTTAAGTCTAATACGCGTCATGAAGTTTCAATAATTAATAAGCTTCCTGGCGACAAATTAACTGACTTGGCTGATTGGCAAATAATTGCTGATCTATTGCTAGCAAAAAGCACTGGAGATTGGAGAAAAAAAATAGATAAGTCACTTGGATTTCCGCCAGAACTCAAACAGCAAAAAAAATCTTTGATATTAATTTTAGAAGAGCTCGTTTCTGCAGATGTTTTCAAAAAACAACTTCTTGAATTGGATCAATTACCAAATGTTCATCAAAATGAATCCACCATAAAAAGTATCAAAGATATCAGCCAAGTTTTGAAACTAGGCGCTGCTCAATTAAGCTTGATATTTGAAGAAAAAGGTGTTCAGGATTTTTCAGAGGTTGGAATGCAGGCAATTAAGGTGCTAGATAGTCGTGAAATAGTCAGTGATATTGCTTTATTTTTGGATTACAAAATCAAACATCTTTTAATTGATGAGTTTCAGGATACTTCTTACGCTCAACTAAATATTATTCAAAAGTTGCTGGAGAGCTGGCAAGAGGGCGACGGTAAAACAATATTTTTGGTAGGCGACCCAATGCAATCAATCTATAGATTTCGTGAATCACAGGTTAGAATTTTTTTAAACGTAATGAAAAATGGTATTGCAAATGTAAGGATAAATTCACTATTACTGAGTACCAATTTTAGATCGAATATGAGTATTGTTGAATCAAACAATACCTTTTTTTCTAATATTTTCCCCGTTACCGATAACTCAATCAAGGGCGCTGTTCATTTTGCTAAGTCCATCTCAGCTTCTAAGGATATGCCTCATGATGCGGTGAAGTTCTATCCCTTTAGTTATGGCCAAAATAAACAAGAGGCTGAAAAAGTCAGTGCCATCATCAGTAAAGCACAACAAAAGAATCCAGCTCAAGAGATTGCAGTGTTAGTGAGGTCTAGAAACCATTTGCAAGACATCATGGTCTCACTTCAGTCTCATGGCATTAACTTTGAAGCAGTAAAAACAGAACCTTTAAGGTCTGACTTGTTCACCCGAGATTTAATAAGTCTAACTCGTGCACTAAAAAGCTTGGGAGATAAATTGGCCTGGCTATCCATTCTTCGTTCCCCTTGGTGTGGCTTAAAATTAAATGAGTTATTAATTCTGAGTCGCTCTGATGAGATGACGATTTTTCATCAACTAGGTAACGGTGCAGTCCTGCAAGAGTTTAATGAGGATGGCTTGAAACGAGCACGACACCTTTATCAAGCAATTTTGAAAGCGGTTTCCAATGAGGGACGGTTCTCTTTTGTTGAGCGTTTTCTTTATGCTCTAGATCAGCTGAATCCAGAACGAGAAATGAATCAACGGCAGCGAAATATAAAGTCCCAGTTTGTCTCTCTTTTAAATGAATGTGAGAGCAATGAAAATCTTGATATTGACACCCTAGAGTTAATGCTTCAGGACTTATATGCTCCCTCTCAATCTGCCTCTGTAAAGCTTATGACTATCCATCAGGCTAAAGGATTAGAGTTTGATATAGTTATTCTTCCTGGACTAGGTAAAACTGGAAAAAGCAATCCTTCAGCTCTGATTCAAATACAAGAATTTTCGAACCATGAAATATTATTAGCGCCTATCAGATCGGCCTTTGATAAGCATGAAAGCAAGACATATCTATACTTGAAAAATATGGAAAAACAACAAAGCCGCTATGAGATGATGCGCCTATTGTATGTAGCCATGAGTCGAGCAAAAGAAAAACTATATTTATTAGGAAGTGTTAATAAATCAGGCAAGGTGTCAAGTAATACGTTTCTTGATCTTTTGAGTCATTTTTATCAAGAATCAATCGCCAACCTGAAGTATGTTCCTAAGGAAAATATAAAACAATTAGTTGCGCCTAAAATGATTCGTTATAAGAAATTCCCGAGTCTTTCTGAGAGGGCAGCTCAGCATATTAATGAATCGAATAATTTACCAAGAAATATGGATTTAATTTATCAAAGTGCATTAGGTACTATTGTTCATTATTATTTGGAACATAGTTTGTTTAACCCTTCAGAAAAAAGTGTTGAGGTAAGGTTGCTGGAGTTTGGTTTGCCAAAGAAACTCCTTCAGACATATACAAAACAGGTTTATAAGTTGCTTAAGAATACAAAGCAAGATGAAGTGTTTGATTGGCTATTTAAGCACAGAGACTCTACCCAGGTTGAAGTTGAATATAGTGACCGCTCAAAAAATATTATTGTTGACAGACTATTTATTGAGGACGGCGTACTGTGGATTATTGACTTCAAAACTGCTTCACCAGCAAAAGACGAATCCATTGATGCCTTTATTAAGCGTCAACAAGATTCTCATCGAGGGCAACTGCTAGATTATCAAGCAATTTTACATAACGTCTTCAAGCTGCCTATAAGATTGGCTTTATACTGTCCAGCTATTAGTAAATTGATTCATCTATAAATTTATTTTAAGTACATAAATTACTGGACAAAATAGAAAATTAAACCTATGATGATTACCAACTTATTATAGTATTTTATTGGTATGAGTAAGCCCAGTGAATTGATTGGATGGAATGACTATAGCTATAGTTTTGGTGATAGGGAAATTAGAACCATTAACCCCTCTATACAAAGTGGTTCTACGGTTTTGTTTGAGAGTTACGAGGATATGCAACTGCATGAGAAAGGTCAGTACCCTGGCATCATTTACGGGACAGGAGGTTTAACAACTCAGAAGAACTTTGAAGAAGCTATATGTAAGCTTGAAAATGGCCATATTTCGCGTGCATTTCCTTCAGGTATTAATGCGATTATATCTACGTTAATGGCGTTCACTCAGAGCGGTGATGAGGTCCTACTTACTGATAATGTCTATGGCCCTACGGCGAGATTCTGCCATAAAGTTCTTGCTAAATATAACATTAAAATTACACATGTAGAGTCCAATATCGGTTCTGAAATTAGTCAATATATCAATGACAATACCAAGCTGATTTTTTTAGAGTCCCCGGGTTCAAATACTTTTGAAATTCAAGATATTCCTGCGGTTGTAAAAATAGCAAAAAGAGCAGGTATTCCCACAGTTATTGACAATACGTGGGCTACGCCACTATTTTTAAAACCTTTGGATCTTGGAGTTGATATCTCGATTCACTCTGCTACGAAGTATATTTGTGGCTATTCTGATGTTTTAATAGGTTGTGTAACCACAAATAAGAAGTATTCAGAAGCGCTTGATGAGTACTTGCATACAGTTGAAAGTTACACAAACTCGCATGACTGTTACCTAGCTTTGAGAGGATTAAGAACACTGCAAGTTCGTCTAAGCGCTCATCAAAAATCAGCATTTAAGATTGCGAGGTGGCTAGAAAGAGAAGATATTGTTGACTGTGTCATTCATCCTGGCCTAGAATCGCATCCCCAGCACATTCTCTGGAAGAGAGATTATTCTGGTGCATCTGGACTCTTTGCATTTACATTTAAAGAAAAATATTCAGACAAAAAAATCGCGTTATTTATAAATTCACTTGAGATGTTTGGACTTGGATATAGCTGGGGTGGGTTTAAAAGCCTAGTAACTGCAAGACAGTATAAACGTGACGGAAAATGGGTGCATGATGGTAAGCATCTTATTCGACTGAATATAGGTCTCGAGGATACAAAGGACTTAATTTCAGATATAAAAAGTAGTTTTGGTAAATTAAATTAGACTATGTCACTCTTTTGTCGTTAAGGACAGTTACTCGGTGCATATGACGAATATTAGGTAAATAATCAAGAACAGCGTAGTGTTGTGTAATTCGATTATCCCAGATGGCAATTGAATTGTTGCGCCAACGAAACCTGACCTGGAACTCGGGTTTGGTAATATGTTGGAACAAGAATTGAAGTATATGGTCACTTTGACCTTGGCTTTCATTAATTATATTGCGTGTAAATGACTGGTTGACATTTAAATATTTCAAGCTAGAAACAGGATGTCTCTCGACAACTTTATGCACCGCTGAGCCGACGCTCTTAAGTGCATTGTTGACAGATTCAATACCACCATCTCTATAAAAATCATTCCTAAACGTTCCCATGTCATTGATAGCCTCCAGATTCTCCAAGTACTGCTTCCAGCCATCCGGTAAATTATCATAAGCGGCGCTCATGCTAGCCCAAAGAGTGTCGCCACCAACGTCAGGTATTTTTATACCATGCAAAATAGAGGCAAATGGAGGTTTGGCCCTGAAGGTCAAGTCTTTGTGCCAATCGGTAGTATTTGGAATATCATCTTTATCATTCTTAAGTAGAACTATGTTTTCATAATCATCAACATGAGGATAGACCGGATGAGGGGGTTCCGGTTCGCCAAAACTTTTGGCTAGCTTTAGATGGCTTTCGGGCGACAGATCTTGGTCTCGAAAAAAAACAACCTGGTGTTTAATCAGTGTATTGTATATCTGATCACATATATCTTCATTTAGGTCTTTGTTAAGCGATACTCCAGAAATCTCAGCACCGATGGAAGGTGTAATTGCTTCGATTTTCAAAATTCACTCCCCAAACAAAAAATCAATACTTTATAAGAAAAACTATGAAAAAGCAATGATTTTTTATGACTCTTTTTTGTCATGTGTTAGCCACCATAATAGAAGCAACAACTGAAATACTAATAACGGAATAGCAGACAGCATTGTTACCTCCCAACTAAAGTTGAAAACAAACCACCCAGCAGAAAGAGCTGCAAAAGCCTGAAAACCAAAAATTAGAAAATCGTTGACTGATTGAACTTTAAACTTTTCATTTTCGTTATAAGAGCGAGGGAGTAAATTAGTACCTCCGATAAATAAAAAATTCCAACCTAGACCAAGTAGAATTAAAGACCACCAGTAGCTATTTAAAGATTGGTCCAAGTATGCAATGGTAACTGAGATAATTAAAATAGTAACACCAAGAATCATCATTCGTGAAAGCCCCAAATACTTAACAATCATTGCTGTAAATAGAGATGGTAGAAACATGGCAATGACATGGCTTTGAATGACAAATTTGGTATGCTCAAGTGAAAAGCCGTCCATCACATGCATACTCACTGGGGTTGCTGTCATGACAAAACTCATCACAACATAACCTGTAGTTGCGGCACTAGCGGCAACAATGAAAGAGCCTTGCTTAATAATTTCAGTCAGGGGGCGTCTTGATGTGTCCACTTGTTCATGAGGTTTTTCAACGTGTTGAAAAAAACATAGCAACACAAAGGCAGGAATGAAGAGCGAGGCAAGTAAAACAAATGAGCCTATAAAATCTATCTTAAACCAATTTTTACCTAAGGTGGCAATTTCAGGTCCGAGATAGGCCGATAGCAAACTCCCAAGAAGTACTACAGCAATTGCTGTAGTTCTTTGTTCTTCTTGAACACTTTCGATTGCAGCAAATCTAAACTGATACATCGTTGCGGCTGTAGCGCCTAACAAAAAGCTTGACAGACAAAAAAGAAGAAAAGATTCAGTATAAATAGCATAGATGCCTAAGCCTATTGTGGCAATTGTGTAGAGACATGTACTCAAAAAAACTCTTTTACGACCAAACAGAGACATTAGTCGATTGACCGGCAGAATAGCAAGTGCAGTTCCAACTACAATTATTGCAACTGGAAGAGTTGAAAGATCTTTTGAGTGAGTAAGTGAGTTACCAATAATTCCACCAACAAAGACCATGAATACGGCAACTGACATAAAAAAAGCTGAACATGTCGCTAATAGCCAGACATTTTTTGGAAGTTGAAGCATTAAATAAGTTATTTTTTTGTATTAGGACAGAATTATTGTTTTTTCTTTCTTTTCCAGTTATCAATCGTTTTTTGCTTTTTTCGGCTTAATGTCAGTTTATCACTAGGCGCGTCTTGAGTGATAGTTGAGCCGGCACCGATAGTAGCATTTTTACCAACCGTTATTGGAGCAATTAATTGAGTATCGGATCCGATAAATGCACCATCTTCGATGACGGTTTGATTTTTATTTGCACCATCATAATTACAAGTTATAACACCTGCACTAATATTAACATCTTGACCTATTGAACTATCGCCAACATAACTTAGATGAGGTACTTTAGATTTGTTACCAATTGTGGATTTTTTTACTTCAACAAAATTACCAATTCTGGCATGATTGCCTACCTCAGTTTCTGGGCGAATACGAGCAAAAGGACCTACGGTTGTATGGCTTCCAATTATTGAATTTTCGATAATAGAGTTTGCTTTAATTTCTGCATGATCGCCGATTTTAGCGTTTTTTATAATACAATTAGGCGAAATTATAACATTTTCACCTAATTCGTTTTCACCTTCAAAGACAACATTTACGTCTACTGAGCAGTCCTTGCCAAAGATTAAATTACCGCGACAGTCGAAACGACTTGGATCTTTAATGGTTAACCCTTTAGACATCAAATCTTTTGCTTTTTTTTGCTGATAAATTCTTTCCGCTTCAGCCAATTGATTTTTATTGTTTATACCCATAACTTCAGATGCATCGTCGCACACTAAAGATGAAATGGTAACATTATCTGAGACTGCAATTTCAACAATATCAGTGAGATAAAGTTCACCTTGTTTGTTATTGGGCTCTAGTTGGCTGATATATTGCTTCAAAAGAGAACCCTTGATAGCCATAATGCCAGTATTGATTTCATTAATTTTTTGTTTATCGTGATCTGCATCTTTATGTTCAATGATAGCCTCTATTAACTTATTTTTATCACGCACTATACGTCCATAACCACTCGGATCATCTAGAATTACGCTTAAAAGCGAAAAGCCTGTTGACTGTGATTGGGCTATCAGCGATCGTATTGTATTTTTTGAAATGAGTGGCACGTCTCCATAGAGAATGATGCAGGTCGATTTGTCATTGATGCTCATTTTTGCTTGCTGAACTGCATGCCCTGTACCTAATCTTTTTTTTTGTACTACCCAATTTATATTTATAGAACTGTCTTTAATTGAATTCTTTACGAGTTCGCCATCTTTACCAATCACAATATTGATTGAAGTAGACAAAGGAGTAATTGTATCAATAACATGATGCAGTAAAGATTTGCCACCAAGTTGATGGAGCACTTTCGCTTTATTTGATTTCATTCGAGTGCCTTGGCCGGCAGCTAAGATGATGGCGTCAATCATATTTATGTGGGTTCACGGTACTTTACTAGAATTAATACTTATTTTAAGCGATAACTAGTTTTTTGTATAATGTTACACTTTTATAAAATGTCTGTTTTCAACTTTGATTTATTAATAATATGACTTTTTAAATAGTAAAATTCGCATAAGATTATAAAAGGTGAAAAAAATATATGGCAAGAGCTGACAATATTACAAGTCTATTTGGAAAGTCTCCTATAGCTCCCCTTCAAAAGCACATGAAACAAGCACATTCTTGTCTAAAAGATTTTGCAGCTTTTGCAAAGGCAGCGGATGCCCAAGACTGGGACAAAGCAGATGCTATCCGAATTTCAATTAATAAGAAAGAGGAAAAAGCAGATAAACTGAAAAAGAAGCTACGCATGAATTTGCCGAGCACTTTTATGATGCCTTTTTCGCGCCGAGATCTGCTAGATGTTCTTCTAATTCAAGATTCAATTGCCAACATTACTAAAGATCTTGTCGGTTTAATGATGACTCGTCATATAGTTTTTCCTGAAGAAATTGCAAGTGACTTTATAAAATTGGCTGGGGATTGTATTAAAACTTCAGCCGCTGCTCTAGCTGCAATAAATGAATTAGATGCATTGTTAGAAACTGCATTTGGCAGTCGTGAACGTAAAGTAGTCGATAAAATGATCAAAGAAGTCAATAGACTTGAGCATGAGACTGACGACGCTCAAAATGATATTCGCAATAAGCTATTCGACCTCGAGTCTAGCTTGCCCCCTGTTGATGTGATGTTTTACTATCGAGCCATCGAATGGCTGGGAGAAACAGCTGATGCCGCCCAAAAAGTGGGCTCGCGTTTCGAAGTCATGTTAACTAAATAGTTAGTAGAGCAAAAACATAATGGAAATCATCTTACAAAATAGTGATATTCTTATAATGCTTGGCATCGGTTTTGGGCTATTCATGGCCTGGGGCATTGGTGCAAATGATGTCGCAAATGCTATGGGAACTTCCGTAGGATCAGGAGCCATTACATTTAGACAGGCAATCATTATTGCGGTTATTTTTGAATTTGCTGGAGCTGTTCTTGCTGGAGGCGAGGTGACAGCAACCGTTCGTAAAGGCATTCTCGATGCTAGTGCGTTTACTGACACTCCGCATTTGCTTGTATATGGAATGCTGGCTGCCCTACTGGCAGCGGCTAGCTGGTTATTTATAGCCTCTTCATTAGGTTGGCCAGTCTCAACAACGCACTCCATTGTTGGAGCGATTGTGGGGTTTGGCGCAGTAGGAGTTGGGGTTGATGCGGTATCTTGGGGGAAGGTTTATACGATTATAGCAAGCTGGGTAGTTTCACCATTATTGGCAGGTACTCTTGCTATTCTAATATTTAAGAGCTTACAAAATTTAGTTATTGATACAGAAGAACCATTTAGTAATGCTAAAAAATATTTACCTTTTTACGTGTTTATTGTAGGTTTTATTATCGCTTTGGTAACAATGCTTAAGGGTCTAAAGCATGTTGAGTCGCTCAAACACCTTGGAAAAGATCTTCCAACCAGTATGCTGATTGCTGTTTTGGTTGGTATTGCTGCCTCACTGATTGCTGTATTTATTATAAGACGTATCAAGGAAATTCCAGAAGATGATCAGGAATTCTCATATGCTAGTATGGAGAAATTGTTTGGCGCCTTGATGGTTATAACTGCTTGTTCGATGGCTTTTGCTCATGGCTCTAATGATGTTGCAAATGCAATCGGACCTTTGGCTGCAGTTTATAGTATTGTTGAATCTGGCGGACAAATTGCTTCCCAAAGCGTGTTGCCATCGTGGATATTGCTAGTTGGCGGCGGCGGTATTGTTTTTGGACTTGCAACGTTTGGCTTTAGAGTCATGAAAACTATAGGTAAACGAATCACTGAATTAACTCCAAGTCGAGGTTTTTCTGCTGAATTGGCTGCAGCTACAACAGTAGTACTCGCATCGTATACTGGTTTACCAGTTTCTACCACCCAAGTCTTAGTAGGTGCAGTATTAGGTGTCGGCATTGCTAGAGGCTTGGCTTCCCTTAATATGCGAGTCATTAATAGAATCTTCCTTTCTTGGGTCATTACATTACCTGCTGGTGCCTTAATGTCAATCTTATTTTTCTTCGCACTCAAAGGTTTTTTCGGTGCTTGAATAATCTATCATAGTGTCATAAATATAACTAAAATTAGCTTATTTGCAGGCTTCTTATGACTTTAGAAGAGATACAAAAAAAACTCGAATCTGGTATAGATCAATCTCACGTAATTATGGAAGGTGATGGTTGCAATTGCTCTGCGGTTGTAGTTTCTCCAACATTTGAAGGGTTATCTCTTTTACAGAGACAAAGAATAGTGCTCGCGGTCGTGAGTGAAGAAATCAAAAGTGGCGAGTTGCATGCGTTGAGCGTTAAAACATACACCCCTGAAGAGAGATAGTATATAATTCAACCCTTTATTCTTTGGTAATGAAACCAAAAACTCGGGAAGATAAATAAATGAAGAAATTTAAAATATTGTTATCATTAATTACTCTCACTATTTTGTTGACAAGTTGTGGATCATTTACAGATTTGTATAGTGATGAGTACGGTGATGACTGGTTTAGTTCTACTACATAATAAACCGTAATAGTTTAGTCAAATGAAAACAGATATCCACCCTGCTTACGATACTATTAAGGTTGTGTGTAGTTGTGGCAATGCTTTTGAAACGCGTTCAACCAGCACCAAAGATGAAATACATATAGATGTATGTTCAAACTGTCATCCTTTTTATACGGGTAAGCAAAAAATTGTTGATACTGCCGGTCGTGTTGAGAAGTTTAAGTCTCGCTACGGTGCGTTCAAGCGCTAAATAATAACTGTCTATATAAACGCCCTTTTGAGAAAAGAAGTAGAACGTACGCCAGTTTGGGTTATGCGACAAGCGGGGCGATATTTACCTGAATATCGTGAAACTCGAAAAAAAGCTGGCGATTTCCTAAGCTTATGTAAATCAAGTGAGCTCGCCTGTGAAGTCACGCTTCAGCCTCTTGAGCGTTTTGATTTGGATGCTGCAATTCTTTTCTCGGATATTTTAACCATACCAGATGCGATGGGCCTTGGTTTGTATTTTGTGGAAGATTTGGGCCCCAAGTTTTCCAAACCTTTGGCCACACTCGATGATATAGATAGATTGTCTAAACCGGATGTTGGAAGCGAGCTTGCTTATGTCAGTGAAGCGGTTTCAGTAATCAAAAAAAATCTCAAAGGTAGAGTCCCTCTGATTGGTTTTGCTGGCAGTCCGTGGACTTTAGCGACTTATATGGTAGAGGGTGGTTCCAGCAAGAGCTTTTCAAAAGTCAAGGGTTTAATGTATGAAAATCCCAATCATATGCATCAACTTTTAAACGTTCTGGCAGAAACGGCCATTGATTATTTGAATAACCAAATTGAAGCAGGTGCGGATTCAGTAATGATTTTTGATACCTGGGGTGGCCTTTTAAATAAACAGAGTTATGAGGATTTTTCTCTCAGATATATGACAAAAATTGTCGCAGGAATTCATCGTCACTATGAAGGTAAGACGATTCCGGTTACGCTTTTTACAAAAGGAGGCTCTGCTTGGCTTGAGCAGATTGCTTTAAGTGGCTGTAATGCAATTGGTCTAGACTGGACTATAGAGCTAGGAGAGGCTGAAAGAAGGATTGGATCTCAAGTAGCATTACAGGGCAATCTAGACCCATCAGTTCTCAATGCCACACCTGAGGTTATTGTCGCTGAAGTTAATAAAGTGCTTGATCAATTTAAAGGAGAGACTGGTCATGTATTTAATCTTGGTCATGGTATAACTCCAGATGTTAATCCGGAAAATATGAAAGTATTGGTAGATGCTGTACATTCTTATCATAAAGTACAATAAATCTAACATTCTTCGATAGGACAATAAATTGTGTTGAAATTCTTCTGTGTTAAAATTTGAATCTCAATAAGACGAACACAGCTATGTCGATAATCTCAAACATTTTTAAGAAACTTGAGCGATCTGGAAAAAAAGCTTTTATCCCGTTCATAACTGCCGGCGACGGAGGCCTAGATAATTCTGAGGCCTTGGTCTTTTCTTTGGCGAATAATGGTGCTGACATCATTGAATTAGGTGTTCCTTTTTCAGATCCTATGGCGGATGGACCAGTGATTGCTAAATCTCACGAACGTGCTGTTGCCGACGGTGTTAGCTTAAGTGATGTGCTTGGCATTGTTGAGAGATTTAGAGAGCACAATCAAAATACTGGTATTGTGTTAATGGGCTATACCAATCCAATTGAAGTTTATGGTTATAAAGCCTTTGCAGCGAGAGCTCAGGAAGCTGGAGTGGATGGAGTCTTGGTAGTAGATATGCCTCCTGAAGAAGCCCATGATCTTAAATCTGAATTAGATGCTGTTGGAATTGACTTCATCTTTCTAGTAGCCCCTACAACTACGAATGACCGACTAAAGGATATTTCAAAAATAGCAACTGGTTATATATATTTTGTCTCCTTAAAGGGTGTTACTGGTGCTGGAAATTTAGATATCAATTCCGTAAACCATCACCTTGTTAGGATGCGAAACCATATCAAACTTCCAGTTGGCGTAGGTTTTGGTATCAAAAATGTAAAAACAGCTAAGCAGGTTAGTGAAAATGCTGATGCAGTTATCGTTGGAAGCACTCTTGTTTCTATTGTTGAGCAATTCTCTGGTGATAGGGATAAAATGATTACAAAGATTGGTAATCTGGCAAATCAAATCTCAAATGCCATTAATTAATCAGGACCTACTATGAGCTGGTTAGAGAAAATTTTGCCGTCAATTGGCAAGAATACTAAAAAAAATATTCCAGAAGGGCTATGGAGCAAATGTCCTGAATGCAGTCGCGTCCTCTATCAGGAAGAACTTGAACGCCTTTCTTATGTCTGTCCAAAGTGCGACCATCATTTAATAATATCGGCAAGAAGGCGACTTGAAAATTTCCTAGATGTGGAACATCAATTTGAGATTGCCCCAAATATTCAGTCTGTAGATCCTCTTAAATTTAAGGACCAGAAAAAATACAAAGATCGTTATGTTGACGCTCAAAAAAAAACCAAAGAGAGAGACGCTTTGGTTGTTAAAAAAGGTTTATTGAAGGGTATGCCGATTGTAGCCGCAGCCTTTGATTTTAATTTCATGGGAGGCTCAATGGGTTCAGTTGTTGGTGAAAAGTTTGTAAGAGCGTCTGATGCAGCGGTTGAGAATAAAAGCCCTCTTGTTTGTTTCTCTGCGAGCGGAGGTGCTCGAATGCAGGAAGGGCTTTTTTCTTTGATGCAAATGTCTAAAACTTCACTTGCTGTGAAACTGATGTCCGAAAAGAAAATTCCATTTATTTCTGTTTTGACCGATCCAACGATGGGCGGTGTTTCTGCTAGTCTGGCAATGTTGGGAGATATTCAAATTGCAGAGCCCAACGCAAGGATTGGTTTTGCTGGCGCTAGGGTTGTTGAACAAACTGTTGGTGAGGAGTTGCCAAAAGGTTTTCAGAGGAGTGAATTTTTATTAGAGAAGGGCGCCATAGATATGATTGTTCACCGCTCTGAATTACGAAAAAAAATCTTTCAGATATTGTCTGCTTTGAACCATAAACAATAAACCTGAATTTCTTATTATTCTAAGTTAAAGATATTTTATTAAGTCCTTGATAACAATAATGTATAGTAATCATGAAAGTATTTCTGGCTAATCCAAGAGGATTTTGTGCAGGTGTCGAGCGTGCAATTGAGATTGTTGAGCGAGCAATAGATAAACATGGTGCACCAATATATGTTCGTCATGAAGTTGTCCATAATCAATTTGTTGTTAATAACCTTAAAGAAAAGGGGGCAGTATTTGTCGACGAAATCAATCAGGTGCCTGAAGGTGGTGTCGTGGTTTTTAGTGCTCATGGCGTCTCTCAACGTGTCAGAAAGGATGCAAAATCAATCACATCGACTATTTATGATGCAACATGCCCTTTAGTAACAAAAGTGCATAAAGAAGTTACACGGCGTCAAAAACAAAATCATCAGGTTATTCTGGTTGGTCATGCAGGACATCCTGAAGTTGAAGGCACTCTAGGTCAGTCAAATAATATTAATAATATTACCTTGGTAGAATCAATTGTTGACGTTGAAACGCTTGATTTCCCAAGTGATATAGATATTTCTTATACCACACAGACTACTTTATCAGTTGATGACACCAGTGAGATTGTTCAGTCGTTACAATCAAAGTTTCCACAGATTCAGGCTCGGCAAGATTCAGTCAAAACTATCATTAATAATTCAGATATGTTATTAGTACTTGGCTCAAAAAACTCTTCGAACTCTAATAGGCTTAGAGAAATAGCAGAAAAAAATAAAAAACCAGCGTATTTAATTGATGGCGCCATTGATATTGATCCTGCGTGGCTTAAAGGGCTCGATTCGATAGGTGTAACAGCAGGCGCTTCGGCGCCTGAAATATTGGTTCAGGAAGTCGTGAGTTATCTTTTAGATCATGGGGCGCATGAGATAGTTGAGGTAAGTGGTGCTAATGAGTCTGTGCATTTTCCGGTTCCAAATACTTTAAGGGTCTAAGAGTTATTATTTAAAATTAAACATTTTTAGGATCAGAAGTTCAATGAAAAAATATGATATATACGGGATAGGTGCTGCAATAGTGGATATCGAGGTTGTTGTTTCAGATCACTTTCTAAATAAAAATAAAGTGGAAAAAGGCATAATGACTCTGGTTGACGAAGAACGTCAACATCAACTAATCGATGCCTTAACTTCTCAAAAAACCCCTATCAAACGTAATTGTGGTGGTTCAGCTTGTAATAGTGTTGTTGCTGCTAGTAGTTTCGGATCAAAGACTTTTTACTCAGGCAAGGTGGCGAATGATTGGGAAGGTGATTTTTTCGTAAAAGATTTAAATGCCGCAGGTGTTGATTTTCATAATGTAACGGCAGGCGGCGGCACTACGGGAAAGTGCCTTGTTATGATTACCGGTGATGCAGAACGGACCCTAAACACTTTTTTGGGAGTGAGTATAGATATCTCATTACAAGAGGTTGATACGAAATCCTTAAAAAACTCAAAGTGGTTATATATGGAAGGTTATCTTGTGACTGATAAATCAAGGACTGATGTTGCCATTAATGCCATGGCTTATGCTAAACAAAAAGGTGTAAAAACTTCTTTAAGTTTATCGGATCCTTACGTGGTAAAAGTCTTTTCAGAGAGTCTTAAAAGTGTCATAGGAGAAGGTATTGACTTGCTTTTTTGCAATACTGATGAGGCTAGAAGATTTACAGGAACACATACAGTCGAGGCGGCTGCGAATGTTCTCAAACAATATGCAAAAACATTTGTCATTACTCGCGGTCCAGGAGGCTCCTTAACATATGATGGTAATCAGCTTATTCACACTCCTGGAGTATCAACCAACGCTGTAGATAGCAATGGAGCAGGAGATATGTTTGCAGGCTCCTTCTTGTATGCTATTAGTAGTGGTCATGATTACGCTTGGGCAGCAAGATTTGCCAACACTGCAGCTGCCTTGGTGGTAAGTCAGTTTGGAACTCGCATTGAGGCAATTGAGTACATTAGCCTCAAGCAACAATTCAATATCTGATCTTAATGCAACTGATTTATCAGATTTCTGACTCTTTCAATTCGAGAACCATCTTCGTCCATAGAAGTATTAAAGACTAAGGTGTTTTGATTTTTTAATTGGTATTTTTGTGGCTGTTTTTGAATCAGATTGATTATTTTTGATGTCTCAATGGTATTTTTTTGTTTTAAAGTAATTTCAGCCTTATCATCTGTGATTTTGATTTTTTCAATGCCAATTTTTTTGGAAAAAATTCTTAATGAAGTTGAAGCGAAGAGGTTTTTTGTTGCATCTGGCAATAGACCAAAACGATCGATCATCTCGATCTTTAAATCTTTTAATTCTCTATCATCCTCAGCACTGGCAATTCTTTTATAGAGTATTAAGCGTTCATGAACATCATTAAGGTAGGTTTCAGGGATAATACAAGTAATACCGATATTGTCATGGTATAGATTGAAGCCAATCTCTGATATCTTGCCGCTTTGATTCTCCCCTAGCAAGTCACCAGCTCCACGTATTTCTAGATCATGATTAGCCAACATAAAGCCAGCACCCAATTCTTCTAAAGAAGCAATTGCATCCAAGCGCTTTTTAGCATCAGCGGTTATCGATTGATGTGATTTTATAATGAGATAGGCATAAGCTTTATGATGAGACCTACCTACTCGACCACGAAGTTGGTGAAGTTGAGCAAGGCCAAAATTTTGTGCATTGTTAATAATGATCGTATTAGCACTTGGAATATCAATTCCTGTTTCAATGATTGTGGTACAAACCAATAGTTGGAAACGTTGATGGTAAAAATCAGCCATAATTTGTTCCAGTTCTTTGTTCGGTATCTGGCCGTGGGCGATACGAACTCGTAGATTTGGCATCATGTCACTTAGTGATGCTGCAATATTGTCAATCGTGTCAATGTCGTTGTGAAGGAAAAAAATTTGCCCACCTCGGTGTAATTCACGCAAACAAGCCTCCCTGATTGTTTCATCATTCCATTCGTCGACAAAGGTTTCGATAGCGCTACGTTTTGCGGGAGGTGAGGCAATGACGGAAAGCTCCCTAAGTGAACCAAGTGCCATATTAAGTGTTCTTGGTATTGGGGTTGCAGTCATTGTCAAAATATCACTTTGACCTCGAAGCTGTTTAAGGGTTTCTTTTTGTTTAACTCCAAAGCGATGCTCTTCATCAATAATAATTAATCCTAATTTTTTGTATTCAATTGATCCTTGGATAAGTTTATGAGTTCCTATTACAATATCGACTTTTCCTTCCTGGAGGCCTTCTTTAATTTGTTTTTGTTCTTTTGTGCTTTGGAATCTAGAAATTGACTTAATCAATACTGGATATTTTGCAAAGCGATCAACAAAAGTTTGATAATGCTGGCTAGCTAACAAAGTTGTTGGCACCAACATTACAACTTGTTTGCCCGCTTCGACAGCTAAAAAAGCAGCTCGCATAGCAATCTCAGTTTTGCCAAAACCTACGTCCCCACAAACCAAGCGGTCCATTGGTTTCTCAGACTGCATGTCGAGTAAAACATCATCCATTGTTTTAAGTTGATCGGGTGTCTCTTCAAAAGCAAAACTGGCAACAAAAGAACTATAAGAATCGCTAGGCTCAGGATAAGCAAAACCTTTTTGTGATTCTCGCTTAGCGTATATCTCTAATAACTCTGCGGCAACATCATAGAGCGCTTCTACAGCTCTTTTCTTTGCTTTTGCCCATTGTTGGCTTCCGAGTTTATGAAGCGGAGCATGATCAGGGTTTACACCAGAGTAACGAGAAATTAAATTAAGAGACGTAATAGGCACCAATAGTTTTGCATCATTGGCATATTCAAGATACAAAAAATCTTGTTGATTGTCATCAAAGCTAAGACTTTTTAGACCAAGGTATCGACCCACTCCATATTTCTCATGAACTATAGGGTCGCCCAATTGAACCTCAATAAGGCTTTTGATAGATTCATCAAAATCTTTGTGTTTGGCTCGTCTACGTCGCTGCTGCTTAACAACATCTTTGCCAAATAAATTGTTCTCAGTAATGATTGCAAACTGATCACAAAGAATGCCCTCACTCAGACTAGCATTGGTGATACAAAGCTTTTCTTTTTGTTCAAGAAAGTCAATCCAATGGTCACAATTAATCGCACTTAATTGATAGCTTGAAAGGAGGTCAGTGAGTACACTTTGTCTCCCTTGAGATTCACAAACAATCAAAACTCTGCCTTCAAAATCCTCCACAAACTTGATTAATTTATTGAGTGGATTTTTTGTTTGAGATTGAATTTTCAAAGGAGGCAACAATGCTACAGTGAAGTTCAGAGATTCTTTTTTATTGGACTTCGGGGCTTGTGTTTGTATTTTCTTTTTCTTTTGCAATAGCTTATAGAGTTCCTCAACATTCATAAAAACCTTGTTGATTGGCAAAGGTTGTCTTTGAAATGAGAGTTTGCAGTGCTCAAAGCGATCTAAGAGTTCATCGTTGAGAAGTTGGATCGCCTCAATAAAGCCTTTCTGATAAACAATAATTGCTTGTGTTCCTAAGTAGTCAATTAGGGTATTTGTTTTATTAAAGAAAAGAGGCAAGTAGAATTCAATACCACCAGGAAATCTGCCTTCACTGACCTCTTTATAAACAAAACCGTCTGTATTGCCGAACTCGGATAGATAATTTGTCTTAAAGATTGAGATACTCTCACTATCAGATGCAAATTCACGTGCAGGCAAAAGGTGAATTTGTTTGATAATGTCAATTGACCTCTGGGTTGAAGTTTCAAAGGTCCGGATTGAGTCAATTTCATTGTCAAATAAATCAATTCGATAGGGACTTTTAGCACCCATTGGATAAAGGTCAATCAGAGCACCCTTGATGTTAAATTCTCCCTGCTGCATTACTGTTGATACCCTGTGATATCCAATCTTTAAAAGCTTATTAACGAAAGGTTCAATTTCAAGTGTTTCACCGGCATTCAAAGTAAAACTATATTTATCAATATAATCAATAGGGCACAATCTTTGTGATAAGGATTCCAAAGTTGTGATAACAATTCCACTCTTAAGAGTAGCTAGTTGTGAAAGCGTTTGCAGACGAGATGAAACAATATCTGGGTGAGGTGAAAAGTGGTCAAAAGCTAGAACTTCCCAGTTAGAGAAGCTTAATATCTTCAAAGAAGAATTGTAAAAATTCAGTGCTCTTTGAATTTGCACGTAATGTTTGATATCTTTGGCTACATAGAGCACAACTTGTTGTTGAGTTTTAGCAAATTCTATTAGTGCTAGTGCCTCTGAAGAGCCAAAAAGTGAGCCCCAGTGATATGTTGACCCAGGCGAAAACGCTTTGCGATCTTCAGGATAAAGGATGTTCATAAGATATGAACATTTTCCTTAGCAAGCATTTTAATTAGTTGAATCGTAGGTAATCCTATTAGGCTGTTTGGATCGTTACCTTCCAAACGATCACATAGAGCAATTCCCAGACCTTCAGATTTGAAGCTCCCTGCACAATTAAGAACATCTTCTTTTTCAAGATAAGACAAAATATGATTCTCACTGAGAGACTTGAAAACTACTCGGAAAAACTCCACATGATTTTGAAGAATTCCGGTTTCAGTATTAAGTAGAGCAATACTTGTAAGGAAAGTCACAGTTCTACCTGAGCTTTTTTGGAGTTGTGAAAAAGCATTCTGGCGAGTAAGCGGTTTATTCATTATTTCATCGCCTTCTTCTTTACCACTACCTAAGGTCGCTACTTGATCAGAAGCGATGATAAGTCCAGAATGGGCTTTTGCCACCTCTTTGGTTTTTGCTTCAGCCAAACGATAGACCAAATCCTGAGGTGTTTCCGGTATTTTCCGGGTTTCATCAATATTTGGAGGGACAGCGATAAAGGAGATACCAAGTCTCTCTAAAATAGCTTTTCTGAAGGGCGAAGAAGAGGCAAGAATGAGTGACACTAGAAGTTCAATAATTGTAAAATATTCCAATATTTTACTTTATTCAGGCTTGGCTTTATGCGCTTATCTATTGTTGTTGCGATGGATGACAATCACTTAATCGGAAAAGGCAATGGATTGCCTTGGCATCTTCCGGCTGATTTAGCTTTTTTTAAAGAAATTACTACGGGGCATTCGGTTTTGATGGGCCGAAAAACTTATGACTCCATAGGGAAGCCATTACCAAATCGTCGAAACATCATAATCACTAGAACACCGGATCTTGCAATTCCAGGCTGCGAGGTAGTTGATAGTATTGAGGAGGCGCTTTCCATTACTCAAGAAGAAGAGGAAGTGATGGTAATCGGCGGAGCAAACTTATTCACACAGTTGCTTTCTGACGCTAGTAGGCTCTACATTACTCATATTGAAGGAGATTTCGAAGGAGAAACTTATTTCCCCGATTACGATGAAAATAACTGGATAGAAGTAAGTTGTGAGTCACATCAGCCAGATGAGAAAAATAAGTATGCACATCACTTTAGTATTATGGATAGAAAATAATGAAAAAATTACTTGTGTTAGTTCTGATAAGCCTTTACCTTACAGGCTGCGTATTAACCAAAGTTGTGACTGTTCCCATGAGAGTTACGGGTTCTGTGATTTCCGTAATACCAGTCGTAGGGGATGGTATAGATGAGCTTTTGGGCCAAAGCGCAGATGTTATAGACTCAATTCCTATTTAGCCTGCTTGCAGTAGTTGTCCATTTTTTGCCGCTAAAACCGCCTTTAAAGCTTTGGGCATAACTTTGACGAAGTGTTCCAATTCTGCATTCCAGTTGCTTAAAATTTGTTTTGCGATTGGAGAGCCAGTAAATTC
>LULS01000075.1_pt1 | contig 27448 bp, 26 predicted proteins | sample 728101 | NCBI WGS metagenome assembly LULS01 (sample SAMN03860283, study PRJNA289734) | marine metagenome | biome: seawater column; feature: ocean; material: water; isolation source: Red Sea water column Station 108 - depth 200m | place: Saudi Arabia: Red Sea | collected 2011-10-15 | depth 200 m | reverse complement strand
GACCAATATTATCTAATTTAACAATAGGTTGATTATTTGGTTCAATTAATGGCATTGAAAATGCTGCTACAGAAAAACCAGAATCTAGAAATTTTTGAATTGTTTGTTTTCCTTCTATAAAACCACCAGAATGACCATGATAATATATGATTAATTTCTCATTACTTTGTTTTGGTAAAAATAGATACACAGAAGCTGAAAAGTCATTTTTCATATTAATAGTAATTTTATTAATTTTGTTTAAATTTTGAAGATCATTAAATCTAACGTCTATCATCATTCATTTTATCATACACAAATTTCTTACTCTGAAATTTTCTTTGTAAATTATATTCTGGAAGTTCGAGGAATTTGAAAAATTTGATTCAGCAATGGGTGGTAAATTAATACCAATAAAAATCCCAAAAAAGAAAATTATCGTAAACGATGCAATAATAATAAATTTTAAACGTTTATTCATAAAAATTCTGTTTTTTCATGCTTTTAAGATATGCTACTTAATATAACAAATTAACAAATTAATTTTCTAGAAATTCTTTTTTACATCAGAATCTATGGTAGATTTAATATTAGAAGATATTTGAATCCGAATGTTGAAACTGCTTATTGCATACGGAAGTAAGGGAAAATATTGTCACATGAAACAATTTGCAGGTGCATTAATAAAATTAGGAATTGAATGTAAATTAGTCAAAGATTCTGAATATAGTGCAGGTTTTCCAAGTAAAAATCCTAATGAATGGTTTTCAGGAAATAAAGGGTTTAAAAAATTGGCACATGAATTTAAACCAGATGCAATCTTTGTTGACAAACAGAGTCACTTTGGAGCCGCTGCAATAGATGCTAAGATACCGTTATTTGTTCTGTTAAGAGGTCACTATTGGTCTGAATTAGAATATGCAAAAAAAACAATATACAAAAGTAAAAAAATGCAGTTTGTTTTAGGATTAAGAGATAAGATTGCTCAAAAATGTTTTAGAGAGGCAACTGTAATTTTACCAATTTGTGTTTATTTAGAAGATGTTGTTAAAACACGTTACCCAAAACAAAATACAAATGTATTTTTTGAGGGAATAGATGCTTCAATTTGGTATCCTACAGCAGGTATGAAATTGAAACACCCATGTGTAGGATTATTACAAGATCCAAATTGGTGGGGAAAAACTAAGGAAATGTTGATACTGAAAAAAGTTTTGAGGGACATGCCTAATGTTAATTTCTATTGGGCTGGTGATGGACCTTATAGAGAACAAATTACTAAAGAATTGGAAAAATTTCAAAATTTTAAGTGGTTAGGTAGATTGGAATACCCTGAAAAAGTAAGGGAGTTTTTGACTGAGATTGATGTGTATGCATTAGTAAGTGGAATGGATCTTGCACCACTTACATTGAAAGAAGCACAATTAATGGAAAAACCAGTTGTTGCCACAGATGCAGGTGGTATACGAGAAATGATGATCAATAAAAAAACTGGGTTTTTGGTTGAAGAAGGAGATCCGAATGGATGGACAGATAATTTAACATATTTGATTAATAATCAAATTATTTCAAAACAATTAGGAAAAGAAGGACGTAAATTTGTAATAGAAACTTTCAACTGGGAAAAGATTGCCCGAAATTTTATGAGTGTTCTAAACAATTATACAAAAAAATAAAATCAATTATGTTTAAGATATTTCTGTTTAATTGACTTACTGTTTTTTACTTTTTTCAAATAAGAATCATTAAGAGTTTTAATTAGATTAAGTGTTTTGTCGTGTATTAATTCTAGATTTGGAATGACACAATGCCCACCAATATACCCAGGGTACATTTTTGGTCTATTATCCAAGAATTTATGAATCTCATCGGAGAACAGCCACATCTCATCATAATTGACGTTGTATGATTTTGCGATTACATTAGTTAACTGTGAGTAATTTATCAACCAACCTAGATAGGAAGTATCACATAAAATTTTAGCTAATTCCAACGTTTCTGGTTCTTTTGAAGATATAGCAAAAAATTTTGTATATCTTTTGAGATCTTTCAACATTCTTGTATGAACTCCTCGAGTTGCACTGTAGATCAATGGTACAACCAATTTCTTTTGTATTCGTTCAGTGGTTCCAGGACCAACAGTACTATGGATAATAATACACTCCGGTTTGAATTTTGTATATAATTTAAGTAAATTTGTATCAAATTTTGAGGTTACAGGTATTGCAACATGTAAGAAAGAAGTTTCTAAATGATTAAACTTCTTAAATTTAAAGTCGTCCATTAACTTGTTATTTACATCATATCCAACTGTGGTTTGTTTTTTAGAAAGTAATTTTAGAATGGGAAAACCTATCTCGCCTAGACCAACAACAACATCTTTTTTCAACATTTTTTTGATTAATCTGGCTTCCTAAAATGGTTTCTAGACATAATTCTGCGGAATGTATTTAATTTTAATTATTATCGACTTGATATGGGAAACAAAATCAGAGTGGCGTTGATTTTTCATAAAAATAATGATTTTTTATCGGGTAATCATTTTGATAATACTTACTATAATTTTTTCATCAAGGCACTCCAACGCAACACTGAAATTTCTGTGAAAAATTATCCAACAGAAGATGTTTTTGATGCTTCTATTCTTAATAATAAATTTGATATAATCCTTCTTTGGTCAAATGCGGATTTTGGGATGCCACGCGAGATCCTAAACATTCAAAGACTAAAAATACCAGTCATTGCAAGAAGTGCTGATCCTAGAGATTCTAAAAAAGCAATTAGAAATCATGATAGATGGAAAATAAATTATTATTTTCATTTTCATTCAGAATCATTTTTTCATAAATTATATCCAGAGAGTTTCAAATATAAGAAAATTTTTTATGGAGTTGAACCTTCGCTTTTTCAAAATTTAAAACAATACAATCAAAGAATTAAAAATAAAATTTTAAATTCAGGAAATATAGGAAACCAAAATCTTCTTTCTCGTATAATAAATGACATTAGGGATCCAAAATGGAATAATTATAGATGTAAAGTGTTGAGAACAAAATGTAATAATCTTCCATACGTGGAATACACACCAACACTTGAACATCAATATGTAAATGACAGATATCCATCACTGCTTGAAAAATATTGTGCCGCAATTGCTGCTGATACATATTCAGCTGTAATCAAATATTGGGAAATTCCTGCAGCAGGATGTTTAACATTTATGGAAATAACTGAAAAAAATCAAGGAAAACATATTGGGTTTAAAGATGGTATGAATGCGATATTCATCAACGAAAAGAACTATAAAAAAAGATTTGACGATTATTTATCAGATATGGATAATACTAAATGGCAAGAGATTGCTTCTGCTGGAAGAGAATATGCACTCGAACAATTTAGTAACGATAAGGCTACTGAATCTCTTGTTGCATTAATGCGTGAGCTTGTTTGAATGAATAAAAACTATTGAAATAATTTTTAAACAAAAGTTATTAATTAGATTCAAAAAATGCCAACATGAATATTTTAATATTATCTTCACATCCTGATGACGAAACTATTGGTATGGGAGGAACCATAAACAAACTTAGTAAACAGGGACATAAAATATCACTTTGTGTAGTGACAGATGGCTCTACCCATAAAGACGGGAATGAGGAAAGGAGTGAACGAAGAAGGAACGATTGCAAAAAAGTTGCAAAATTTTTAGGTATATCTGAGACCATTTTTTTGGATTATCCAGATACTAGGTTAGATCAAATAGCTCAAGTGGAAATTAATTCGTCCCTTGAAAATGTTATTAAAAAAACAAAACCAGCAATTGTATTTATTCCTCCCGACAATGATGTACATACGGATCATAGTAAGGTACATGACTGTGCACTAGTTGCATGCCGTCCATTAACAAATAAAATTAAACAGATCTATGCTTATGAAATTCTAGGCTATGTAAAAAATCAATTTCAGCCTAATGTTTATGTGAATATCGAAAAAAACATTTCAAAGAAAATTGCTGCGTTTAAAATGTTTAAAACGGAGCAGCAAGATTTTCCATTCCACAGATCAATTAAATCAATAGAAAATTTATCTGTTAGAAGAGGAATTGAATCTGGATTAAAATGTGCTGAAGCTTTTAAATTAATTAGAAAAATTGATATTTTTTAAAAATTCAGTGTGAAAACCTGTATCTTTCACCACAATCTTTAGTGATACGGATAAAATATTAGACAAATTCAAGGATTTGTTTTAATTCATTAATTTGTGTACATGAATAATCCATGGAGTTATCAAATCCAAATGATCCCTCAATCATTAATGATTTTAAATTGAGATTTTTCGCTGGTATGATATCTGAAAGTAAATTGCCTATTACAAGTACATTTTTTTTGTTATTGATGAAATTAAATTCTGAAATAATTTTTTCATAAAGAAGCTCTTTTAATTGTATTATATCTTCCATTGAATTTTTAGTTGTGGATAATTGATTTATGAAAATTTTTTGAAAGAAATCATTAATTTTAAAATACGTTAAGATTTTTTGAAATTTTTGATAATCAGATTGAATAGAATTTAGTACAATAATATGATTTTGATTGTTTAATTCAGAAAGGATCCTAATTGTAGTGTGTTTTAATTGAACGTATTTAGTATAGGAATCATAGTTTTCAAGAAAGTTTAATCTCTGCTTAACACATTTTTTAAAAAGTATCTTATCATCTGCATCAATTAATTTTTTAATTATAGAATTTGAGACCATCCCAGCTCGCCTCCATTGAACAATTTTCTGTCCTACTTGATAATCTAGAGCAAGGTTGAATTTTCTAATAATGTGAATAAACGATTGTATGTCCCTCTTAGAATTGTCTGTTAGTGTATCATCAAAATCAAAAATTATTAATTTTTTAGCCATTTAGTATCAGATGGAATTTAATTATATCCGCATATTACTGCTAATTTCAAAATCTTTTGTTCCCTGTATATACAGTTCTTTCCAATAACGAATCATTTCTGTTTTCTTTACCTGTTTTTTTAATGGAATTTTTTCTCCAAGTGATTGTTTTATAGCAAAATATGGAAGATTTATTCCTGAGATTGCGGGTAAAACAATAGTCCCTCCAATTCTTGGATTTATCTCGATTAATTTTGTTTGACCATTTTTTGAATTTTTAAACTGTATGTTTACATTGTAGTCTAATCTTAGTTCATCTACAATTTTTCTGCACATATTTTCAATTTTTTTATTATCTACGATTTTTGCTTCAAAAGAATAATACTGGTTTAGTTTTTGCCGAAGATTTGTAACGCAATAAATCATCTTCCCTTTATTAGCAAAAACATACGTACTAAATTCGTTTCCTGGAAGATATTCCATAACTAAAAGATCGAAACAGCCTTTGGCTTTGAGCATATTTTTTGTAGTTTCGAAATCAATTTCAACTGAACCTGGCTTGCTCTCAAGAATTATTTTTCTGGCTGTATTTTTTTTTCTTAAAATTCTAAAGCCCCTAGTACCACCACTTTGTGAATATCTTGATGGCTTGAAGCACACATCATTTTTTGGATACCCTAATTTCTTTAGCGATGTTAAAAATTCATTATAATTTTTAGCTCTATAATAATTAGGAATAGTAATCCCAATTCTCTTTAATTTAGAATAAGTTTTTTCTTTATCCATTGTAATTTTTACAGCTTCAAAATTTGATACGGTAGATGATATTTTTTGCGAATTAAATAATTCTATATTCTTTGAAATAGACAAAATCTCATGACCATTTCCAGGTATGATTACATTTATTTTTTCTTTTTTACAAATTTTTAATATTGATTTGACGTAATTTTTAGAATTGCCTTTTGGAACAATGTAAAATCTATCCGCTTTGTATCTTAGTAGTGGTTGTTCTATAATATCTGTACATATGATTCTGACTTTCCTCTTCTCATAATTATTCTTTAGACAGTCTATGGTACCAAGTGTATGTATTCCTCCTGTAGCGGTAAGTAATACTCTAATCTCAGAATTATCAATTGTCAATTCAACGTACTAATCAATTAGCTCCTCCTTTACTAGTTATTTCATAATTAGTATATACATTCAATACCAAAACATTCATGATTAGCCTGAGAATTTTGACATTAATATTGATAACTAATAAATTGTTATAATTTTAGTTTGTTAGTTACATCAATAAATTCGGGATAGCCATCACTTTGAAATGGATTCGGTTCGCTCCAATAATACTTATCCTCTAGAATTTCATATTCTCCATTGAAATAATAATTAAAAATTAATCTGAAAGAATTAACTGGGCTGACTCCATCATATAAAATAGATTCACCACCATACGGTAAATAATACATATTTAGATTATGCATTTGTTCATTCATTTTATCTTCCAGACTTGCAGTATTAGGTGGTCCAGGTCCATGGTCACTCTGAATAATTATGATAGGAGGTGTTTTTGAATTTATTAAGATATTATCAACCAATTCGAGAACCTTTGTGTTAGTAAATTGCAGCTGTTTGATGTAATCATAATTTCTGTCTTGATCAGCATTACTAAGTTCAAGTGTTTTAGTATCTAATAACTCACCATTTGGGCCAAAGATGTATGGCATGTGAGGTATTAGCATGTGCGCAAATACAAATACTGGGTTTTGATTATTTTCAATAGTTTTTGGTATACTATCAAATTGACATAAAATTTTTGTTCGTCTATCATCAGCAAGTAACTTCGCATAAACACGCTTTAATGCACTATTATCCAAAATAGAAATTAAAATTTGGGAATCGTCGATTCTACTAAATGTTCCACAGTATGTTTTGTCTGCAATTTCAAAATCTCTTGTTGTACCCCAACCGGAAGAAATAGCGATGATATCATAGCCCATGGTTTTAAAATTTTTCATTACTATGTTATCAGGGATCATATCATATGTTATACGCGTATTATCGAAGTCTTCATTTTTTCCAAAATCATCATGATATTTCATATTTAATGATGAAGGTAAAGAAAGGAGAGTGAATCCATAATTGGTTTTACTATCTTCGATTACGTTAAATTCTCTTTTTTCAATTTCGTTAAGAAATTCAGAATTATCAAACTTGTAATATTTCTCAAGTGCGCTATAACCAGCATAAGAATCTAATATTATGTAAAAAACATTTGTGGGAGCATCGTATTCAGGATGAAGCTTTATGGTTTCGTTTTCTGAGCTAATGTTAGTAGTATAGCTGTCTAAATTTACCAGATTAATTAAAGAAAGAAAAATCATAGTTAAAACGATAGAATTTATGATTTTTGTATAATTTTTAAAATCAGAAGATGCCCTGCTTAGTGCTATAACACATAATATCAGAATGAGTAAAAAAATTGGAAGTAAAATTTTATTCCCAAAAAGTTCTAGTCCATAATCTAGTAACAAATTCTGGATGTGACCATATGAAAAAAACAATATGATAGAAACGGACAAAGCTATACTAGATTTATGAGTATTTTTGAAAGCAATTTTAAGAATTAGCCAAGATGTTGCGGCTAGTGCTAAAAACAATAATGAAGGGAAAAATAATTGGTCAAATGAAAGGAAGCTTACATTATACGAAAAAACAAAAAGTATTGGAAAAAATGCAAAAAGCAATGGATGTATAATTGATGATTGAAAAAATTGTTTGCTTCTCAATTTCAGTCCAGATTTTTTTCCATTATATAAATAGTTCTTGTGGATTCCGAAATTTTTTCCGATTTTAAGATTTTAAAGAATTTAAGAAATTCATATTCAAAATGTTCTTGATCATAATCATCAAAAATATCTTCTCTTGTAAAAAGTAAACGTTGTACTTGAGAGTCTGATTTTGGAATAAATTCAATAATAAGAAATTTACAGATTTTTGAAAAAAACTCTGCTAATTTATTAAAAGGAAGATTATTGGATATCGCCATGTGGTGTAATAGAGCTAATGCAAAAACTGCGTCTACAGGTCCGCGTTGTGAAACTGACATTCGTTCGTTGTTATCCCAACCAATACTTGGACTTGGATTTGTAAGATCCAAAATTAATGGGAGTATTTTTTGTTCTTGGTTTTGTAAACATGTTAAATAATTTTTTTCTACAGCAAGTGGATCAATATCAAATGAAACAGTATTGATTCCCTTACTGCTTGATAAACGACTAAATGTTCCAATATTAGCACCCATATCCCAAATATTTTTTGGTTTAATCATATCTAAGGCAGATAAAACAATATTCTTTTTTTCTTCAAATGATTCTTCGGTATAATTAGTATCAGAGTAATAATCACCCCACTCAGTTTTTTCATATTTCCATGACATTTTGTCTATTGATGAGTATAGATTATCAACTATTCCTTCAAAAGATCTCTTAGACATAGATCGCTCTTTGATTTTAGCATCTTTGTTTTCATAATGCTTTTGACTTCTTGAATGAGCGTGGATATGTGCGGCGATTCCAAAATTACTAAAAGTGGTTTTTGGTAAAAGCTTTGCAGTTAGATCGAGTGGAATCCCATCAATGAATATTTTTGATAAGGAACCCAGACGAATGTCTTTTTTTGACATTAGTGCGAGTGGAGCAAGAAAATGTTGGCAAAATTGCCTATATGGTTTCCAAATTTGTCCTTCATTATATTTTTCAAACGATAAAGTGTCTATGAAGATTGGCTTACCGTTATAAAATTGAACATTAAACGCACTTGCATCCTTTAATGTCATACCATATTTCATAGCAATTTTTTGTATTTCCAAAGTGGTCAAGGCAGCATCTTTTAGCTGGCTGAATGACCATTCATATGGATATGAGATGAATGGAATAAGATCTGGTTTGATTATTTTGTAATAATTGAAATCAATCTCCAAATTCTCTGTTTCTTCATGGGAAATTAAGAGACCAAGTTCTGTTAATTTTTTGTACAAGCCTGAACTGATAAGACAATCAAACTCTTGCTTATACGAGGGATTTATTGCTCTGTAAAGGTCTTTTTCGTGAAAAAACAAGAATCCGCTTCTATCCCTAAACGAACTGTCCTCGATTCTAAATTTCGTCATTACTATTGTTTTTCTTAAAACCAGATGATAATCTTAACTTAATTTTGAACCAAAAGACCTTTACGGCAATACCTACACCAACTAGGGCGCCTATAAGCATCTGAATAATCACACTGCCACTGCCTGGATCTATATATGCAAAAGCACTTGGAAGAGAAAATTGGAAAAATAATGATAGTACTGATATAGAAAGAATAATTTGAAATATTTTCAACGTGTTTTATGATTTTGGTGCTATTTTATAAATTGCTCCACTATGTGTGTACTCTGAAACATATATCGCTCCATCAGAACCCATCTCCATATCAGATACACAATAGAAATTATCTGCAATCAAATATTCTTCATGATTAATTCCCAAAAGATCAAATTCTGTATTTTGTATTAAAAAATTCATTCTCTGTGCATCAAGAGGATATTCATATATCCCTCCCTTGCTTTCTTCACCTTTACAGAATCCAACAAGAATTGAATTTTGAAATTTTTTTAAAAAATTTGTGTCTGGAATTACTAAACTGTTTGGATAGTATGGAAGCTCCCAGGAATTATGAATCTTCATATCTTCTACTGATATAACGTGAATCTTTTCATATTCATCAGGATGGTAATTAGTGTCAGAAACAATTTCTTTCCAATTTTGATTTTTATCTACTTCAGTAGTATGCCAAATATTATCTGCTTGAGAATCAAATGTGAATCCATGAACGCCATACCCATAGTAATCAAGGAGAGGAAAATCAATTGGTTCTGGATAAGTTGAAAAAACATTTTTGTTGTCATCTACTATAATTCCACCACTGTGATGCATATCAGTGAAAAGGATTTGTGGTTTAATCTCTTGAATTAAATTTAATTTTTTCCCGTTCCACGTATATTCAAGGATTCTATTGTTTTCATAAAAATCTTCCTCATAGTTTGCTTCAGTTACATGAATAAAAATCGAAGAATCAAGACTTCCAACGCCGTGAATTTTTGTTTGTTCGTTATCAAGACCAACATTTATGATTGGTTCGCTTTGAAATTTACCGTTTTTTATCACATAAAGATTGCCTGTAAATCGTTCATTAAAGAAAACATCATTACCTAAAATGGTGATATGATATGGAGATGGGATTCCAACTGCAAGAGGTTTTATTGAATAATAATCATCAACAATCTTTGGCGTTGGTTTAAGACCAATCTGCTGAAGAATTTCATACCTAATTTCAGAATTTGTTAGTACAAATGACAATGAAAGAAGAAGTGTTACTACAATTATTGATGTTATAATAATTTGTCTCTTCAATTAAATGAAATCGAGATTTTGAGTATTAAGGACTTACCATTATTCTAAAATTTAAGAATCTAACCATAACTTATCTTAAATAGTGCTCCATTATGCAAAAAACTAGCAACATACAACGAACCGTCTGGACCAAATTTCATATCTGAAATCCTGCCAAATCCGGTTGCAAATATGATCTCATCGTAATTGTCTCCTTCATTTAAAATTAAATCTTGTAGACTAGGTTCGTTAAATACAAAACCGTCCCTTGCATCATTTAATTCAAACTTGTAAATTGTCCCAAATAGATAATCTGCTACAAATAACGAATTTTCATATTTCATGCCCCATTGGTTTCCTGGGAAAGCCAATGCAGTTGGAGCATTCGTTGATTGCCACGTAAATTCTGGATTACTATATCTAAAATCAGCAATTTCTGGAATCGAATCAATAGTTTTTTCATTCACAAATCCTTGTGCTAATGCCCATCCACTATTGAATTTTGGAGGAACAAAATTAATTTCATCACAACAAAATTGCCCATTTTCAGTATCCCAAAGATTTCCTGTGACAGGATCAAAAGCTAGGCCAAAACTATTTCGTATACCAATTGCATAATAATGAGACAACGGATCGTTAGATTTCATTGGAGAGAGTATATTTTCATCATACCCTACTCGTAATATCACGCTTGTATCATCAATTTCTGCATTAGCCATATTTTGTAATTTACTTGGAGTTCCTTTTCTAATATTCTCCAAATCACCAATTGTGGCAAACACTTCTCCATCTTGACTAGTTACCATATAACCACCCTGATGACAACAATTACGAGATGGTAAAGAATTAACTAATTTTTTCTCAACTAAATTTTCCCCATTCCAAAAAAATCGATAAATATTATTTTCTTTTGGTATTTTTCCCTCCTCATCTAATGGCTCAGAGACGTATATGTAAACAAATTCATCTTTTGTTGTAATTCCTAACAAGCCTGCTTCAAGAGTCTTGTATACATCAAAATGAAGAATTGGTTCTTTCTTAATATTACCATCTCTAATCAGTCGTACATCACCATTAGTTTTTTCCAAATACAAAATGTCGTTACCAACAAACGAAAACGTTGTCAGATCATTAATTCCCGTACCAATTACTTCAATTCTCATATTAGGATCTACTATTTGAGGTGATGTTCCTTCTTTGAGTTGTGATATTTTTCCAACCTCCCATCGTAATTCAGGCTGGGAATATAAAATTACTAACGAACTAAAAATTACTATTACAACACAAATGATAATCAGTTTTTTCATTGAGTATTTTCCCTCAGCAATAAATTTGTTGTTTCATATTTATGAAGTTTATAATTTTTCATGTGATTTCATTTCCTTAGTAACAAATAAGCGATACCAGATTTCAAATGATAGTATTCCTAAGAATTTATTGACATATCTAATATCTAATTCTTGATTATCAATGTGTTTTATGATCCAATCCTTATTGATCCAATGATCGCGTACAATTCTTGGATTATCAAGAAAGTGTTTACATAATTCATAACCATAAGATTTCCACAAATTAATAGTGTTCACGTTAAACCCTAATTTTTCCTTAGAAATTAATGAATCCGCTTTATATTTAGCAAGTAATTTTCTTAAAAGTAATTTTCCAATTTTATTTCTTTCATCATATTTGTATTTATTATTAATGTGTGGTGCATAGGAAATTAAATCATCAGAGAGTAAAGGGGCGAGCATTTCAACTCCAAAATTTTTTGCGATTATAGAATTTACAGGGTCAAAATTGTATAGAAACTTTCCATTATAATCCGCAAGAAATACTTGCTCAATTGGTGAAAGACTATTATCAAAAAATGGTAACAAAAGTCTATAGATAGAATCCCATGAAAAGTTGGATTTGAAACCAAAAATATGCTCTTGATCAGGTACGTGGTCTCGTATATGGCATTGTAAATATGCTTTAACTTTTTCCAGAGGAGTAGAATTTGGAGAGGTTGTTGAGAGAAATTTATCGTATCTAAATGTGTAACCACCGAAGAGTTCATCACCACCATCACCTGAAACTAAAATTTTGGAAATAGTTTGTGCTTTTTTTACAACATGATACCAATGTAAATCCCAAAAAGGTAGTTGTATCATACTAATAGCTTTTGGTAATTCAGAGAGATAGTTTTCAAGATAAATAATATTATGGTTTGCACCAAATCTTTCTGCTATATTTGATGCATTAGTTGTTTCATCAACACTGTTTGCGAATTTTATAGATATAGCTTCAATGTTAATATCTGGTCTTATTTTTTGAAGTAATGATAGAACTAAAGTAGAATCAACACCACCGCTTAATGCAATACAGATTTTTTGTCCTTCAAACGTTTTTAATTTCTGCTCTATACTATCACATATTGCTTTTTCAATAAATTCTATTGTTGGTTTCTCCTCAAATGCTACAAAATCCTTCCACGTTTTTTTAGGTAAATTTGGTTGAATAGAAGGATCATATCTCAAAGTTAGAATGTTTACAAATGATGATGGCTCAACTGTAGAATTATAATTTTCCACGGCCTAATCCTCTAAAAATCAATTTGGCCTGTTTCGCATCTGCCGGTTCTATAACTCCACGAGTATCAATTAAGATAGGGTTTTTCATTTGATTAAAAATAGATAGTTTAATTTTTTTAAATTCTTTATGTCCTGTAACAATAATTGCGGCATGTATTTTGGGAATTATATCCTCTAGATTTTGTTCTGTGTTAATCCCAAATACTTTGCTTGATGAAAAATATGGATCATAAATATGAACATGAGCGCCGAGCTTTTGTAATTTTTCAATTATGTGTTTAGCTGGTGTTAATTGAATATCTTTCACATCTGGTTTGTAAGAAAGTATTAAGAAGTTGATACGAATTAATAGGTAAACATGGGCCACCAACACCAGCGCCAGGATAATGTATTTGAAAATTATATTTCTTTTTTGCAGCTTCTAAGACTTTCATCGTATCAATTCCCAATTTTTCAAACGTTAATGATAATTCGCTGATAAATGCAATATTGATATCACGAAATACATTCGTTGTTAATTTTACTGCGTTTGCAGTTTTACAGTCTGGCATCTCAATAAGTTCTACTGAAAAAACGAAATTGTAGATCATTTTAATTATTTTTACTACGTCACTATTTATTCCACCAACCAATCTTGGTAGATTTGTAAAATCATGCAGAATTTCTCCCGGATTTGCGTTTTCAGGACAAACACCTATTGTAAAATTTTTATTAATTTTTAATCTTCCAGTACTTGATATTATATCCACCATTTCGTTCTCAATAAATCCCGGTTCAATTGTACTTTCGATAATGACCAATGAATTTGGTTGTAGAAGGTTAGAAAGTTGATTTCCTACACTCTTGAGAGCAGAATAATCTGGTATATTATCTCCATCCATGGGAGTTGGTAATGACAATAAAACCAAATTAGATTTAGGAACTGCATCTTCAATTCTTGTTGTTGCAGAAAATGTTTTGTCTTTTATAACATCATTAAATATCTCTTCATATCCAGGTTCATCTTTTAAAGGAAAATCATTTGAATTAATTTTTTGTATTAATGATTCGTTGATGTCAACGCCTATTGTTGACAAACCTGATTTAGCAAACGAAAGAGCTGTTGGAAGGCCTATTCTGCCTATTCCGACAACACATACCTTAATGTTTTTTGAATCCAATGATTTTTTGACATGTTCTGGATTGTTCATATCTAGACTAGTATTTGACATTATTTTCCCTATTTCTGATATTTTTGAACTCAGTTTGACCTATTATAATTTTGGAATGATAGCTTTTCGTCCAAAATTTTAAAAACTTAATGATAAGACTATGAATGAGTTTTTGTGACGAAGGTAGTAATTACGGCAGCTGGAAAGGGAACTAGACTTTTGCCATTTACAAAGGAAATGCCAAAAGAAATGATGCCTATTTTTTCAAAAAATTCTGATAATAAAAGAATTGTTTTGCCACTATTACAATATGTGTATGAACAACTATACCATATGGGTTTTAGAGATTATTGTTTTGTTGTAGGCAGAGATAAAAGATCCATAGAGGATCATTTTACACCACATGAAGCTTACTTACAAGATCTAAAAGGAGTATACAAAAAAAGTATATTTCGTTTTTATCAAAAACTAGAAAATTCTCATTTGGTATGGATTAATCAGAATAAACCATTAGGATTTGGTGATGCAGTTAAGCGTTCAGAAAGATATGTGGGAAAAGAAGACTTCATAGTTCATGCCGGAGATGTAACAATAATAAGTAAATCAAAACATCCTGTTTTACGCTTAATTAAAACAGCGGAACAAAATCCTGATGCTAAAATAATTCTATTATGTAAAGAAATCAAAGACGCAAAAAGATACGGCGTACCAAAGATTAGAAAATTATCTAATTCTATTTATGATGTTAGTGAAGTCGAAGAGAAACCTAATAATCCAAAATCAAGATTTGGCATATTACCATTATACTATTTTAGAACAGAAATTTTTTCGAGTTTAAAAAATATCAATCCTGGCAAGGGTGGTGAATTTCAACTAACTGATGCGATACAAAAAACTATTGAAAATGGAAATAAGGTTTTGGCTATTACATTAAATAAAAATGAGGAAGAAATTGATGTTGGTACAGTTGAATCCTATCGAAATGCACAAGAAATTTCGTTTAGGATGGCATAGTTTTTAAGATAAAAAATTTGGGTTTGACTATGAAGATATCTGTGATTGGATTAGGTTTTGTTGGTCTATCATTGGCAAGTGTTCTGGCATCAAAAGGGTTCAAAGTAGTTGGTCTAGATATCGACAAAACAAAATGTACACAGATTCTGAATGGTACATCACCATTTTTTGAACCAGGGATGGATAAAATGTTAAAGATTGGATTAAAAAAAGGTCTTGAGATCACTAATAATTTTTCATCAATTATTAACTCTGATTTGATTTTTGTAACTGTTGGTACACCACAGAAAAAAGATGGTTCAATAGAATTAACAATGATAAAGAATGCTGTCAAGAATGTTGGAAATGTTATCGCAAAATGCACGAAAAGTCAAATTGTATTAATCAAAAGTACAGTAATTCCAGGAACAATGCAGAATGTAATTTTACCTATTTTAGAAAAACACTCTCATAAAAAAGCAGGTAAAGATTTTGGATTGATTTCTAATCCAGAATTTCTGCAGGAAAGTAGAGCTATTAAGGATACAAAATTCCCACATGTTATAGTCTTGGGTGGCTATAAAACAAAATTTATGAAAAAAATACAGAAATTCCTTCACGTCTTACATCCCAATACACCAATAATTATTACGAATCATCAAACTGCTGAATTGATAAAATATGCAAATAATTCATTTCTTGCAACTAAAATAAGCTTCATTAATCAATTAGCTAATATTTGTGAGAATGTATCAGAAGCAAATATCGATGATATAGCAAAAGCGATTGGACTAGATCCAAGAATTGGAAATTTGTTTCTTAATGCTGGTCCAGGATACGGTGGCTCTTGTCTTCCAAAAGATATGAAAGCTATCATAAAATTTTCAAACAGGACAGGAATAACACCAACACTTCTCAATGCTGTTGAAAAGACAAATGAGGATCAGATCGATAGTATAATTGGATTAATGAAAAAAGCGTTGGGTAGGATTGAATCAAAAAATATCACAGTTTTAGGAACTGCATTCAAGCCAAATACCGATGACATTAGAAATTCTATTGCAATTAAGTTGATAAAGAAAATTTTGAAAATGAAAGGAAAAGTTAGAATTCATGATCCAAAAGCGATGGAAAATACTAGAAAAATTTTTGGTAATAAAATTGAATACGCTGAAACATTAAGTAATGCATTGAAAAACAGTCACTGCGCTGTCATAATGACACAATGGACACAATATAAGACATTGAATGATAATTCAATAAAAAATATGAGAAAAAAATTAATTGTTGATTGTAGAAGAATGTTAAAAAATAAAAAATTAGATGCAGATTATTACGCAATTGGGATAGGAAAAAATTAATGAAATATTTAGTTACTGGTGGATTTGGGTTTATTGGAAGTCACATTACTGAATATCTTATCAATCGTGGGGATTCTGTAATTGTAATAGATAATTTAAACACAGGTAAAACAAAAAATTTAGAATCAGTAATAGATAAAATCAAATTTTTTAAGGGTGATATTCTAGATTCAGAATTACTTGAAAAAATTACCAAAGATGTAGACGGTGTATTTCATCAGGCTGCATTAGCATCAGTTCAAGAGTCATTTGCAAAACCGGAAGAATATCATAATGTAAATGTTAATGGAACTGAAAATATACTGAAACTTGCAAAACAATTTGGTTTCAAGGTGGTTTACGCAAGCTCATCAAGTGTTTATGGAAACCCAAAAAATATACCAGTCAAAGAATCTGATGAAAGAAACCCAATCAATCCTTATGCGGAAACTAAACTGAAAGATGAGGAACTGGCAGTTAGTTATTCAAAATTAGGTGTAAATGTAATTGGTTTGCGTTACTTCAATGTATTTGGGAATAGACAATCAAAAGAATATGCAGGAGTCATAAAATTATTTTTAGAAAGAATTAGAGATAAACTACCGCCAAAAATTAATGGCGATGGAGAACAATTCAGAGACTTTATCCATGTTAGTGATGTAGTAAAGGCTAACATTATGGCTATGGAAAGTGATGTTAATCATGCTTTTTTTAATGTCGGAACAAATTCTTCAATTTCGATTTTAGAATTAGCAAAAACTGTGATTCAGGCTTCTGGGTTAAATATTGAACCAATTCATGGACCACCACTGCCCGGTGATGTTCAAAAAACATTAGCAGATATTCAACTAATTAAAGAGAAGATATCATGGACGCCAACCATTAAACTTGAAGATTGGATTAAACGGGTAATCACTTCAGATATGATTGATGAGGTCTGAATAGAAATTATTAGTGATAATTAATACTAATAATAGTAAAATTATATTTTAGAATCATCATGAAAATTCCTTTTTTTATCCAAGAATTGACTCGAGAGATGGAGGATGCTGCAGTTAATGCATTAAGAAATGAACAATTTGTTAATGGAGAAAGTGTTTCAAAGTTTGAAGAGGAATTTGCAGAATTTACGGGTACCAAACATGCAGTTTCTGTTAGCTCAGGAAATAGTGCATTACATTTGTCCTTACTCGCACTAAACATATCAAACAATTCAAAAGTTTTTACCCCTACTAATTCATTCATTGCTTCTGCAAACTGTATTCGTATGGTAAATGCAAACCCAATTTTATGTGACGTGCTTGCGGAAGATGGGAGTATCGATATGAATAATGTAAATGGTAATGCTGATGCAATAATACCTGTCCATATTTATGGAAATCCGTGTGATTTTGATTCAGTCAAATCTTTTGCAGAAGAACAAAAAATTCCAATCATTGAGGATGCGTGTCAGGCACATGGTGCCGTGTACAAAAATAAAAAAGTTGGAAGTATATCAGATGTTGGTTGTTTTTCTTTCTATCCAACAAAGAATATGACCGTCGGTGGAGATGGTGGAATTATTACGACAAATAATGATGAAATTGCAAAACGAATATCTTCATTAAGAGATAATGGAAGGGTGACAAAGAATGAATTTGATAAGTTAGGGTTTACAATGAGATTGAATACAGTTAGTGCTTCTATTGGTCGAGTTCAATTAACACATCTAGATGAAAACAATCAGCGTAGACGAGAAATTGCGTCAATTTATAGAAAAAAACTTGTTGAAGATTGCGTTTTGCCGGAAAACAAACATGGAAAATCTGTGTATCATCAGATTGTCATTAAACACAGAAAAAGAGATGAAATTAGGGACGAGTTAACTAAATCAGAAATTGGTTCCGCAATATACTATGAAAAACCTATTCATTTACAACCATATTATTTGAATTCTGGATATATTTTACCAAATAGCGAACAGTTTTCAAAAAGAATTATTTCATTGCCATCATATCCATCCCTAACTAATGATCAAGTCCACTTAATTTGTGAACATGTAAACAGGATTATAGGGTAGAAATTAATGAAATTATTAATTGGTGGTTCAAACTCAAAGTTCTTCCATTTGCAAGAATTTAGTGAGATGCTACAGAATTATAACATTGAAACAAAATTGGTTTTCGACGCGGATTATGCAGATGGGTTTCCTAGCAGAAAAATCAGTAATTGGTTTAAACCAAATAGTAAATTTGATCAAGTAATAAATGACTTTGAACCGGATGTAATTTTTGTGGACAGGCAACGACATTTTGGTTTAGAGGTTATTAAAAAAAACATACCATTACTTGTTCATCTGAGGGGGGATCATTGGGCAGAAATAAAAATGGCGAAAGAAACTTTGTATTCTTCTCCCCCAAAGAAAATTGCAATAAATCGATGGGAAGGCATAGCAAATCAGGTGTTTGATGGTTCAAAAATGATTTTGCCTATCTGTAAGTATCTTGAAAATATTGTCAAAAATAAATATCCACAAAAATCTACAGGTGTATTATACCAAGGAATTACACCAGAAAACTGGTATAGGACAGAGAATACGAATCTAAAGCATCCCTGCGTAGGAATTTTACAGGGAGCAGTGATCTGGGAGAAGACCAAAGAATTGTTGACGTTAACTAAAGTTCTTGAAAAAATGCCTGAGGTTACTTTCTATTGGGCTGGTGATGGACCCTATAGAGAAAAAGTATTGCCGCATTTAGAAAAATATGAAAATTTCAAATGGTTAGGAGCACTTGATTACCCAGAGAAGGTACGAGACTTTTTGAGCGAAATTGATGTTTACCTGCTTTTGAGTGGAATAGATATGTCGCCTTTGACACTGCTTGAAGCTCAATTGATGGAAAAACCAGTCATTGCAACAAACGTCGGTGGAATCCCCGAGCTAATGAAAGACAACGAAAGTGGTTTTCTTGTTAACAAGCATGATCATCAAGATCTTCATAATAAACTAGAATTAATTTTGACCGATTCAACTAAGGCAGTAAATATGGGAAAGAAGGGCAAAGAATTTGTGTCAAATAACTTTAGCTGGAAAAAAATAGCTAAAGATTTCATAACAATTACAAAAGATTTTGTAGATTAATTATTTTTTCCCAGTTATGCTTATTCCGCTTTCAATTTCCTTTAATGTTGTAACTTTTAATTTTACGTCTCTATACCACTGTCTAACTTCTGCCGCTGTATGACGAAAAGCAAATTTAGGATAATACCAATCAAAATTAACTCCTACACTTCGATCAAAATTATCTGATTCATCCCAAAAACATTTTAAAAAATTCCAATATACAAATCTCTGTACATCATATTTACCCGCTTTGACTCCAAGTAGTGGTATATCACGAGGAATGGTTATTTTCTTTTTTAATTTGGAGAGTGCTTTTCCAAGATATGCCATATCTTTTGAAAATTCTGTACATTCAGATACTGACATTTTAACAGTTGATTTTCTAATGTAATCGTCAACATATTCCCTTATTGGTGCTTTTTTATTATAAACATAAATTGAAATGTATCCTGATTTCCCTAAAAATTTTGTCAAATATTTGAAAGATGTGGATGTATTTTTAGTATGGTGTAAAACCTGATCAGAGAAAATATAATCAAAGAATAATTTCTTGAAAGGAAGTTGCCTAATATCTGCTTGGATAAAGTGTATGTTAGATGATTTACCATACTTTTTGTAGGCAAAATCAATGCTATCACTTGCATCTAATGCAAATACAGTAGAAGATTTGTTGACAGAAAGCATTTTTGCACTATTGCCAATCCCAGTTCCAGCATCAAGAATAAATTCCCTCGATTTTAGAAATGTGTTAAATTCCTTTATTGATCTCCAATCAAATCTTTCAAGAAACCAATTTTTTTGCCATTGTACCCAGTCTTTGGCATGATGGTTTGTATGATGATTTCTCCATTTCGCAGAGAACGCCATTTCAGTACGAACAAAATCTTTGGTTTGATCAACTACAAATCGAGGAATGCCATTATTAATTTTGAATTTTTCATTACATTTAGAACAAATAAGATGACCTGTTATGATTTCATTTTTTATTTTCTTTTTTATACGGAGCTTAAAATTAGATGTACATGTAGGGCAGACTATAAAATCAAGTAAATTGTGTTTCATAGGTTTCCTTCAAATTTTTGGTATTAATAAAAACATGGATTTTACACTTACGTTTTAACCCGTATACAGCCTGATGTATTTTGATAAAAGTACATCCCAACTAAAATTCTGATTAATGAAATTGTACGCACTTTCTGCTAATTTTTTAGAATATTCCTTGTTTTCTAAAATTTCGTTAATTCTTAGAGTTAATGTTTGTGGCTCGTTTGGTGGTACTAATATTCCTGTCTGGTTATCTTGTACAAGTTCGGGGTTACCTCCTACGTTTGTTGCAATGACTGGCACTTTGAGATAAAATGCTTCTTTAATTACCTGAGGTATACTTTCCATCCTAGAAGGAACTACAAGTAAAGAAGACTCTTTTAGTTTTATCATAGCATCACTCCAATCTAGGTTTGTACAATAAACAACTTTTCCTTTTACTTTAGATTCAATACTTCTAAGGATGTCTATTCCCTTTTCATAACTATCGCGCCCAACATAAGCAATCTGATTATCACGTTTCTTTACTTCTGGAATATCTTTGAATTTGTCTGGATCAAGAGGTGCAGGCAGATACTCGAATGTTTTACCCAATTTTTCTTTGTATGCTAATTGAACTGATTTGGAGTCTGTGGTGAGAATGTTAGCCCAATCCAAAACTCGGTTCTCACCAAAATTTACAAGTGAGCTAGCAACTTTCGAATGAAGCATATTTACTTGATCTGAATATATTCCATGAACTGAAAGAATCTTTTTCTTCGATTTTATTTTTTTCATGATAAAGGCTGAGGGAAGATTCCAAGCATGGACAGCATCATAGGTTTTGGTGTATGATAATGCCTTAAGTGATCCCAGTATTGAAAAACTTGGATTTTTTAGATTTTTTATTGGTATATGCGGTACATTCATTAATTCTACATCAAAACCATGTTCGCCAAGTTTTTGTGCAACTCTAAACGCATGTGGTCCAATGCCACCAGCACCAGAGAAAGTGGGTGAAATATATAATATTTTCATCATAACAAAATAATTCTCTTGCTAAATTAGTCTTTAAATTTTTAGATCAAATGATAACAATACCAACACAAAAATATTATTTTAATATTTTTTAGAAAACACATACCCATGGAATAGAAGTGTTAAATCGAGCATACTTGTTTCTTTTTTGAATTCTTTGATAAGGCCGTGTTAAATGTCGATGTGCTGATACTGATGGAATGTAAAGTCTACATTCTATTTTTCGTGGGAGTTCCAGAATGACTTTTGAAAATGCTCTATGACCACATTTAATACACTCAAATCCTTGTTTGGTACCCTTTGATTTCATTCTTTTGTTACATTTTCTACAAGTAGGATTAACAGAAACGTTATGTTTTCCTAGTTGTAAAACATCCAAAAATTCAACATTAATTACCCTTCCATAATTTTTTGATGCCTTTCTAACTCCCCCACCAATCTTAATTTTATCTCCAACAATAAGAGCAGACGCTACTTGTGTAATTTTTGTTGGTTTGTATACAGCGCATCTTACCTTTCGACCCTTTACTTGAATTGAAAAAAATACATGTCCACCTTTCTGAATTACAGGTTTGCTACAAATGTCTCCAACTAAAAATCCAGAAGTATATGGTTTGAGATCATTTACTTGAAGTTCATTTTTTAAATGGTCTCCCGTTCCCTGATTTGATTTGAAAACCATGTAGCCATCTAGCTTTTCATCGACATTTACTATTGTTGATGCTTTAACAACAGATTTTGCAGTTTCTCCACGTATTCCGTAAAAAACTGGATCTGGTCCATGTGGGGTAATTAACACTCTTTTGTTGTCATTATCATAACTGCTAAAAGTCTCAGGAATTGTAGATTGCATTTCCTTTATGCTATTTAGATCAATGTGTCTTTTTTTGCCAAATTGTGATTTTTTTCTATATGACAATAATTCAAATGTGTGATCAGAGAATTCATAGCCTATAGCACTGATAGCTCCAACCAATCCTTGACCATTTCCAAGATAGAATGATTCTATATTATTTTCAGAAACAAATCGTTTTGCCTCCTTTCTACCAATTAATTTCCATAGTGCTAGCTTACTAAATTTTTGAAATGTTAAAGGAATTTGTTTGTTTTGAAAAAATACAAGGCCTGGATTAGCGCCGTTTTTTGTATCGGAATAGTTTTCTACAAACTGAATAATTTTGTTTTTTATTTTTTTAGGATGTTTTGTTCTAATCGTTAATCTAACAGCACCATTACCCCGTGTTTTCCATGGAATGTTGGGGTTAAACCTAATCAAATACGGAAAATCCATGAATTGAATTTCTTGTTTTTCGAGAAATTTGACAATTTCATAGCAAAGAAAAGTGGTGCACATTCCCTTGGGAGAGTCTGTATCATCAATACCAATGTGAAGAATTGTCTCATTTTGCATGCAATACTACTATTCCTCATACATTTTTGAGTTTTGAATCTAGATTGGTTTAAATTTAAAAAAGTTGTCGGAGATACAAATGATAATTATAGATGAAAAAAAGATTTTTGATGTTATTGAGACACGCAAACCTACTTCCGTTGCATTAAACGGTCCTGATGGTTTACTGCCTAAGGTACAGGATCTTGCGTTAAGAATTGGTAAAAAATATGAAATTCCAGCATATTTGCTTGCAGACACCACTTGGGGTACATGTGATCTTAATTCAAATGGTGCAAAAGTATTGAATGCTGAAATATTATTCAATATTGGTCATACAAACAGTATGGAAACATTTGAAAAAAATGTAATAATGATTGATGCCTTTGATGATATCTCTTTTGATAAGGTGGCAGAAAAATGTGGCAAATTGCTTCGTGATAAAACCATCTCACTGATTACAGATAGCCAACATCTCAATCAAGTGGAATCAATCAAGAATATGTTAGAACAAAATGGAGTCAATGTAAAAATTGGAAAGGGTAAAGGTCAACTTAATGATGGACAAGTCTTTGGCTGTGAATTCTATCCTGCAACTGAAATAATGGATGACGTTGATGCCAACGTCTTTGTAGGACAAAGCAATTTCCATGCTGCCGGTGTAGCTATGTCCACAAACAAACCAACTTACATTCTGGATCCATATTTTAACGAGATACGTGAGATAACTGACTTTGCAAGAAAGCTACAGAAAAAAGCCACTTTAGAAATTTACAGGGCTGCTGATGCTAAGACTTTTGGAGTAATAGTTGGATTAAAGGAAGGTCAGCTTTCTAAACTAACTGCCCTAAAATTCAAAAAGGAATTAGAAGGTGTAGGTAAAAATGTTCATCTTATTGCATTGACTGACATCACAAATGAACGATTACGAAATCTAAAAGATATTGATGCATTTATTCAGGTGGCATGCCCTAGGATTTCAACGGATAATGTATTCGACAAGCCTGTTTTATCAACCCCTCAGGCTACCGCCCTGATGAAAGTGTTAAGAAAAGAAAGCATTGAAAATTATTTCCAGATAAAACACTGGCTGTAAACAAATAATAGATATAATTCGTGAGGATATACATGTCTAATTTTGTTTTACCAGGAGATAAGATAGCAATAACAGAGGAATATGAATCAGGAAAAAATGCCTGTGACGATGGACATATCGTAAGATCTACTGTTATAGGTGAAAATCAAATCGACAAAAAAGACCGCTTAGTTCATGTAAAAAATTACAAATCCATATCAATTCCGGAAGAAGGTGATATTATTATTGGAACTGTTGAGGCTGTCATGGGATCAATGATGGCAGTGTTAATCAAATACATAAACTCTAAACCAATCAATTCAGGGGTGGAATGTATTTGCCCAACTAGAAATATCAGAAAAAGAAATGTTGCTCTGGTAAAAGATGTAGCCAAACTCAAAATAGTTGGACATTTAAACGGGACAATACATGCAACCATCCAAGAACCATCATTGGGAGTATTATTTACTAAATGCAGAAAATGTGGTATGGATGTAAAACCACTACGTGATATTATAAAATGTGTAGAATGTGGATGGACCGACGATAGAAAACTCTCAAGTGATTTTTTAAAAACTGATTTTTTGAAAGTAGGGGAATAGGATATGAAACGTATTTCGTTCCAAGGAGAACGAGGAGCATATAGCGAGGCTGCATCAGCTTTATTTTTTGATAATCAGATTGATACTACTCCATGTTCCACTTTTGCTGAAGCCTTACAAAATACAGAAAATGATACAAGTGATTACTCTGTTTTGCCAGTTGAGAATTCACTTGCGGGAAGTGTTGGGGAAAGCAATGACTTGCTTTTGTCCACAAAGCTTAACGTAGTTGGTGAAATTTATCATAGAATACATCATTGCCTCATAGGAACCGGATCACTTGGAGATATTGATACAGTATATTCACATCCACAAGCTTTCAGTGTAGGAAATTTATTCAAGAAAATTCACTAAAAACTATTCCATCCTATGATACAGCTGGTAGTGTAAAAATCATCAAGGATTTGAATAAGAATAGTATAGCATCTATTGCAAGCAAAAATGCAGCAGAAATTTTTGATATTCCAGTAATTCAAGAAGGCATTGAGGATAATACAAATAACTATACCAGATTTCTGGTGTTTTCTAAAGGAACTAGTGATAAAACTGAGAGTAGTAAAACATCAATAATTTTTTCAGTAAAACATGAGGCAGGTTCCTATCCTATTGCGAAGCTAGACTAGAATCCTCGTGGCTTTCTTACAGTAAAAGCTGCACTGAATCCAATTACAACAATACCTGCTATGATAACCAAAATGTGATATGTGAGGAACAATGGATCTTGTGATTTCTCTAATGTTCCCTTTGCATTTAGTTCAGATTGACCTGTGTTCTGAATTTTGATTACATTCTCACCTGAAACAGTATTAACCCATGAAATGTCTGCCTTGTTCTTGTAGCTACCATCAAATTTTGCTGCATTATCAGGTGTTGAAACTTTAACATCAAAGGAATCTCCAGTAATAATCATTTTTTGTAGGGAGTTCTCTGGTGCTTGAAATACAAACGTGGTCGATTCTCCAACTCCAAATCCATCATCAAAGTTCATAACATCAATTGGGTTGGCAAGAAAGTCTACCATAGACATTACACCAAGTCCTGAGATAATGCCTCCAGCAATTAGACCGATTATTGTATACTTGTTTAGCACAAGAAAAACCCTGAAATGATGAATAAAAAACTAACTACATTACGTCAACATCATGAGGCTGACTCTCAGCAAATCCTGCTCTCGATATTTTGATAAATTCTGCATTTTTGTGCATTTGTTCTATGTTGTGTGCCCCACAATAACTTAAGCCTGAACGAATTCCACCAGTCATTTGTGTTATGATATCAGTGACGCTTCCCTTATACGGAACCATAGCTTCTACCCCCTCAGCTACATAATCATTCAAGTCATCAGTAATTTCAAGTGCTCCAGTCTCCTTTGTTTTCCTTCCCATGGATGCAGCCAAAGAAGCCATTCCACGATAAATCTTGAAGCGTTTATTATTTTTTGTAATTGTAGTACCGGGTGTCTCATCTGTTCCTCCAAATATACTTCCTACCATGATAGAAGATGCACCAGCAGCCAAGGCTTTTGTTGCATCACCTGAAGTTCTTGTACCACCATCTGAAATGATTGGTATACCGTGATCCTTTCCAACTTCAGCACAGTCAAAAACTGCTGTGAGTTGTGGAACTCCAGAACCTGTAATAACTCGAGTTATACAAATAGAGCCAGAGCCAACTCCAACCTTTACCGCATCAACACCAGCATTGATTAGGTCTTCAGTTCCTTTTGCCGTCGCCACATTTCCTGCAATAAGTTCACAGTCAGGAAATGCTTTTTTGATATTTTTCACTGTATTTATTGCGTTTTCACTATGGCCGTGTGCTATATCTACAACTATCGCGTCAGTTCCAGCACTAAGTAATGCCTCAGTTCTTTCCATAAAATCACCCTTAACACCAACAGCTGCCCCAACAATTGGGCGCCCTTTGCCATCCTTTGATGCATTAGGATATTTTTCCAAATTGGAAATGTCCTGACTAGTTATCAGACCTTTGATCAGTCTATCATCATCGATTATAGGCAGTTTTTCAATTCTGTTATTTTTGAGTACTTGCTTAGCCTCTTCCAAACCTATACCTGGTTTTGCTGTAACAACATCTTTTGTCATTAATTCCTTAACTAGTTTAGAACAATTAGGCGGTTCAAACAGGACGTCTCTCTCAGTTAAAATTCCTACAAGTTTAGAATTGGAATCAACAACTAAAAGTCCGGACACATCCTTTTCATTCATTATACTGAATGCGTCTTGAACGGTTTGGTCGAGATTAACATAATATGGGTTTTCTATCATTACGCTACCAGAGCGTTTGACTTTTAGAACCTCATTCACTTCTTCCTGAATTGTCAGAAATCTATGTATGATACCTATGCCACCTTCACGGGCAATAGTCACAGCCATTGGTGCCTCTGTTACCGTATCCATATTGGCACTGATTAATGGAATATTCAGGGAAATGTTTCTAGAAAGTTTTGTTGATAGATCCGTCTGAGAACGACTTGATATATCAGAAAATTTGGGTACAAGTAGAACATCGTCAAAGGTCAATCCTTCTCGTATATCCAAATGAACCTCATACAGTAGAAAAAAAACTGATTATAAGCCTTTCTTACTTTTATGATGACTTGTAGCTATTTCTACTACTTCCTTTGTTTCAGCCACATTATGTGTACGAATTATGTCTGCCCCATTTAAAATACAGACTGTTTCAGCCGTTAATGATCCAGCAAGTCTATCCGACGGATTCTCTTTTTTCAATATTTTCCCAATGAATGATTTGTTGGATACAGATACAAGAATCGGCATGTTGAGTTTAATTTCTCTTAAATTTTTTAGTATCAGCAAATCTCTTTGAACCCAATT
>LULS01000022.1_pt1 | contig 29073 bp, 30 predicted proteins | sample 728101 | NCBI WGS metagenome assembly LULS01 (sample SAMN03860283, study PRJNA289734) | marine metagenome | biome: seawater column; feature: ocean; material: water; isolation source: Red Sea water column Station 108 - depth 200m | place: Saudi Arabia: Red Sea | collected 2011-10-15 | depth 200 m | reverse complement strand
ACACAAAACGCACATGTATATGGACAAAAGCGAGATGTTTGTATTAGTGGCTGATAATCTGAATTCAGGTCATATTGGGGCTGCAATTATCGATGTATTTGATCCTGAGCCGCTACCTAAAAACTCACCTTTATGGTCCACTCCTAACCTCATGATTATGCCCCATATTTCTGCAGATGATGGTGACACCTACATTCCACTGACTCTCGAATTGGTTCTGATGAATATGCGTCGATACCTTGCCGGTGAAGAACTCAAAAACCTAGTAAGACCTGATTTAGGATACTAGCTAGATAGTCCTATCTTGTTAATTCTCTGACTAGTGATGATCTCTGAAATATTTAGCAGCACCAATAGAAGTAAGGGTTATACTTTCAGATGGATTTGCTAATGCCTTTTCAAGTGTTAACCCCTTGGAGACAACACTGAAGACCCTATCAATGTCATTTTTATGTATCAATCTTTCATCATCTTCGACCGAGCCAGCAATCATAAATACTAGGCTTCGATTCCTCTTAGCGCTTTTAGCAACGCCGATAGGCGCTTTTCCTCTTATGCTCTGACTATCGAAACGGCCCTCACCTGTAATCACTAAATCAGCACCTTTAATTTGATGCTCGAAATCTATTGCATCCAGAATGATATTGATGCCACTTTTAAGTTCTGCATTTAAAAAGGCAAGAAAAGCGGAACCTATTCCTCCAGCTGCCCCAGAACCTGGAACTTCCGAAACATCTTTTTTTATTGTACTAGTTATAATTTCAGAATAATAAGTCAGATTGGCATCCAGTTGAGCAATCATTTCACTATCAGCGCCCTTTTGTGGCGCAAAAATCACTGAAGCACCTTGTGGACCAAGTAGAGGATTATCAACATCGCAGGCGACCTCAAAGCGAATACCTTGAAGACGAGAGTCTATTTCGCTAGAGTCAATACTACTAAGAGAGCTCAAACTACCAACACCTCGGTTCAGTTGGTTTCCTGAAAAATCAAGAAGACGAAAACCTAGAGCTTGCAACATACCTGCACCGCCATCATTACAAGCACTTCCACCTAAACCAACAATGATGTGATTTGCTCCGTTATCCACTGCTGCCAATATGAGTTCTCCTAACCCATAGCTGGTTGCAATCATTGGGTTACGATTTTCTATAGGCACCAAGCTCAAACCGCAAGCTTTGGCAACTTCAACGACAGCCGTCTGTGAATTTCCAAGCATACCCCAACTTGCATCAATGGCCTCTCCCATTGGGCCCATCACTGATGTCGAAAAATAACGACCTTGGGTAGCAGATATAAGCGCATCAGTTGAACCTTCACCACCATCTGCAACGGGCAATTTGAATATTTCAGCGTTTGGGAAGACGTAAACAAATCCTGCTTCTATGGCATCAGCAACTTCGCTTGCTGAAAGGCTTTCCTTGAAGGAATCTGGTGCTATGACTATTTTCATATCAAAGTATTCACTTAACTATCAAAATAGAATTTTCTTTTAATTTTTCGGCATGTCCTCTGGGTCAATACCGGGAACAAAAGTAATTCCTGCTTGTTGTTTCCAGTCATGCGGATAGGCGGCATAGAATATGACGCACTTTTCATCACACTCGTATGCGATTGAATTGTCCCTAGGTATATACAAAACATCGCCAGGAGTACAAACATATGACTCTCCATCACAGGTCAATCTAAATGTACCCTCCATGCAATAAATAATTTCATCACAAGTTAATTCCCAAGGTACCGACACTTGATTTAAAAAATTGAGACCACCACACATCGTGTCACTGACAGCACTGGTGACAAATGGCTTGATATAGGTTTGTCCTGGCTCCAAAGTATGCAAACGGTGCTCTATATCACTGAATTTATAGAGTTTCGGTTTATTATCTTCCATCATTTTCCTTATTGAGTTAAGTCAAGTTTTTCATTCAATTCAACAACATAGCCGTCCGGATCTTCTATAAATGCAAGGATACGTGTTCCAGCATTCATCGGTTTAGCAGGACTGATAATTTTTGCTCCTTGGGCTTCGAGGTCTTCAACAGCCTTATAAACGTCAGGTGTTTCGATACAGATATGGCCCCAGCCATTACCCTTGTCATAATGCTCCTTTTGACCCCAGTTATGTGTCAACTCCAATGCTGGAAATTCAGTTTCGGGGCCATAGCCCACAAATGCATTGGTGTAGCTTCCACCAGGATAGTCTGTTCTTCTCAAGACTTGCATACCCAGAATATCACAATAAAAATGGATTGATTTTTCTAGGTCTAGCACTCTAATCATTGTGTGAGCTAATCTATAGCCATTATCATTACTTTCAGTAGACATATGTCCTCCTTTAAATGTTTTTTGATGTATTCATTACGGCTTCTGCGATCATTGTTTGGAATGCACGAACGCTATCCTCCCAATAAGGCGACAGAAAGCCACCTTCCTTTGCTACTGGTGAGGAACGACCGAGTTGCATTCTTTCGCAAATTGCATGGTCTTCTTTATGAACATCCCACCATAATTTTTTCACTGCATCGACTTCGTCTTTTGACAGAGTTTGTCCCTCAGTCGTATAAATAACTCTTTTCTGTTGGGTGTGTCCTGAGTCAACTGGAACATTTAAGTAGACCCCAATCTGGTCAGGGAAATATCGACCGATAATAAAGTTAGGAAATAGTGTGAGGTAGCGCGAGCTAACAGAAAGGCTGCCCTTCACTTTGTCTTCTTCGTCCAAGTCAATAGCGCTTCCTAGACAAACGTTATCAACGATAGTGTAATGGTCTTTGAGTGGTTGATTTGTTGTCGTACGATGAACAAACTGAACATGGTAAGGTTCAATAAAGTTTTCCATCAAAAACTTCCAATTAGTTGAAATTTCACCAAAATCAAGTGTCGCAACTGCTTTAACTTTTTCAAAGTTGATATCATGAAAATACTTGACCAAGGGAGCTGAATACTGTTCAAATTCTGGCGCTTCGCCACTCAGGTTAATGAAAATCCAGTCATGCCAGATAGCTAGTCTTGCTGGCTTGAGGCCATTTTCAGATAACTCAAAACCCTCAACCTGATGTTCTTCTCCAGCAAAAAATGGAGTTGCAATAAGTTCACCATCCAAACTATAGGTCCAAGAATGATACGGGCAACGCAACTTAGTTCCCACATTTTTTGGTTCATCAACCAATTTCAGGCAGCGGTGTCTACAGGCATTATGAAAGGCGTTGATTTCACCAAGATCATTCTTAATAAGAATCAAGGGTTGGCCGGCAACCGAACATGTAACAACGTCACCAGGCTTTTCGAGTTCATGAACAAATCCCACAAAAACCCAATTCTGAGTAAATACGGTTTCAGATTCTACTTTCCAAAATTCAGAATCATTATAAGCCGCAGCAGGAAGTCCATGAGCAGGAATACTGTTTTCCATAAAATTTGATAATAAAATGTCTATTCTTTCACTCATGACACCTTAAATTTAATCATATTTTTTACCCCATCGCTCAAGAGAAATTGTAGCTAACAAAATTATAAGCATGCCTAGCCACTGAGAATATCCGAGAACATTTTGCAATAACATAACGCCAAGAATGATTGTAAACACTGGCTCCAAGTACATCACATTAGCCGTTCGAACGGGACCGATTTTTGCAATAGAGTGAAAGAAAAAGTAAAAACCGCCACTCATACCGATAGCTGAAGCAATGCTCCACATTAACATCGGAGCAGTCACCGATGCTATGGGTGCTGCAGTAGTCATAAAATATGTTAATACAAAAACCGTCATAGGCAAAACCATAATATATTTAATTAAACCCCATCCTGGATCTACACTCTCGTGACGAGATAGAATGTTGACAAAAACCTGTGCAACTGATGCAAACAAGCCCCAAAATACACCCCACAAATTCCAGTCACTGGTATCACTCTGAACCATCACCCATATACCCAGCAAAGAAGCCAGTAGAGCGAAAACCGACAACATATCAACTGACCTACTCTTAATTAATGAATTAGCGAAAAAGGTAATAATTGGAAACGTGTAAATTACCACCACTGCCAAACTTAATGGGATCAGCTTGATAGAGTACATGTATGAGCCAACAAATATTGCTTGAAATATACTTATTAAAACTAACCTTACTCGAGTTTCCTTAGTTCTTCGTTTTTTGGTTGACTTATCTAAAACGCTCGACAGAGATAGGGTGAAAATATAGCGCACAGCAAGTAACAAGAAAACGCTACCCCCTACTTTGTAAAAGTATGGTACGGCTGCCGCTGCTAGCGAGAAGCTAAAAGCTGATATTATGGCTGCAAGGACATTTGTAGAGAATTTATTGCTCATTTAAATACAAATTTGCCTTGAAATGAAAGCCTGCATTTTATAACCCATTAAGAGTTATCGTCAAGAAGTATATTTATTTGAAAGCTGTTGCTTTAAATAACCTGGCTTGTTTGTTGTAATTGAAGTCGCCCCCCACTTCAATAATTGTTCAGCAGTTTGTATGTCATCAATAGTCCATGAGTGGTACTCAAAACCAGCTTTGGTGATACTGTTGACAAGTTCTTGAGAGTTTTTATTGTTTGAGCTAAGACCGTCGGCCTTGATATCTCTTAAAACACCTAGCAACTCGTGGCTACTGACCGTCTCATTCATGTCATATAACCAGTACGCTTTAATATGAGGCGCAATTGATTTAAAGGCTCGAATCACTTGATTATCAAATGCTATTATTGAAATTTGCTCCTTTCGAAGATTCGAATCTACTATCCGGTTGATCAGAGTAGGAACGATTTCAGGACCACATTTAACCTCGATATAAATACCTTTATTGTCAGGTATTGTTTTAAAGACTTCGCCAAGTAAAGGGATTGACTGTGGAGCTAAATCACCTTTAAAGTTTGCAGATGCATTAAGCTGACTTAATTCAGCATAAGTGCTTTCTGCAACAATCAGTTTTTCATCACAGGTGCGGAAGGTATCCTCATCATGAATACAGACAATCTGCCCATCTTTGGTAAGACGGAAATCTCCCTCAATCAAATCAGCGTCGTGCAACCAAGCCAAGCGGAATGCCTCAAGAGTATTTTCTGGTGCATCATCGGAAGCACCTCTGTGCGCAACAATCATTTATCAATATCTACAAATAATTTCATTATAAACTCTGTGATTTATAGTTGATTCTTAACGCGCTCCTAAACTATTTAGGCAATTTGCCTGATAATGTTTGATTAATTAAAACAAGGAAATGGCTAACTCCATCCAGTAGCTTGGCATCAAACCAAGAACTAGAATCAAAACTCCATTGATGGAAAGAATAATACGCATGTCTATGGGTGCTGATACTGTAACTTCTTTTTCAGCATCATCAAAGTACATTGATTTGATGATTTGAAGGTAGTAATATGCACTGATTACAGCAAACACAACTGCTGCAATCGCTAAATAAACATAGCCTGCTGAAATGACTTGCTGAAGAATAAACAGCTTTGAATAGAAGCCAATGAATGGAGGCACGCCAGCCATTGAAAGCATAACAAATAGCATTATCAAAGCAAACCAAGGTGAGTGTTTGCTCAAGCCTCTAAAATCAACAATTTGATCTGCTTCAAATCCTTGTTTGTTGAAAACAATAATAATGCCAAAAGCTGTCAAACTCATCAATACATAAGCCAAAACATAAAACACTGCGGCACCATAGCCTTCAACGACACCAGTTACAAAACCAAGCATAACAAAACCAATATGTGAAATAGTTGAATACGCCAACAAGCGTTTTATATTTGTCTGCATCAAGGCGACTAATGAACCTAAGCCGATAGAAAGAATTGCAAGAATAATGAACAAATCTGCCCAATAAGCTTGCAGCGCACCTAACCCATCGATGAGCAGGCGAACCAACATAGCGGTTGCTGCGATCTTGGGTACAGTGGATAAAAACATAGTGACTGAAGTTGGTGCACCCTGGTAAACATCTGGCACCCACATATGAAATGGAACAGCACCGAATTTGAAAGCAACACCAATGACTAAGAACACTAACCCAAAATTGAGAATAAGTACTTGATCAGAGTTCAAGTTTGCACTTGTTGCAAATGCCGCAATTTGGCCAATATCTAGACTACCAGTAATACCATAAATCATCGACATACCATAAAGTAGCAAGCCTGACGCGATTGCACCAAGAACGAAATACTTTAATGCCGCTTCTACCGCGACCGCTCTCTCTCTAGCCATCGCTATAAGTGTGTACAAAGATAACGACATAATCTCTAAACCTAAATAAATCGTCAGCATACTATGGGCAGAAACCATAACCATCATGCCAAGCACTGAGAGCAGAGATAGAATAAAGTATTCAGCTTTCAATAAATTATGTGCCCTTAGATAATGTCGAGAATAAACTAACGCCACTATGCTAAAGACCATCATAAAGACCTTAAAATAAGAGCCAATCGTATCAAGCACAAAAGTTCCATCAAAAATAACAGCTGATTCGCCAATTAGATTAAAGGCAAGGTAGCCGGTGATTGCCAGTGTGGATTGAGTTAGGTAATAAGTGAGATTTTGGAAGCGCTCCGAGACAAACAGATCAAGTAGTAATATTAAAGCAATAGCAGCTACCATAAACATTTCTGGAAGCGCAAAAAATAAGTCGGCGGTATTGAATTGATAATCCATCATGATACCACCGGTAGTTTGGTTGTGAGTGCCTGCTCAAGCAGGTTAACCATAGAGACATGCATCACCTCAATCAAGGGTTGAGGATAAACGCCAACAGCTAAGACAGCTACTGCCAGAACCGCTAAAACAAAAAACTCTCGAGTATTAATGTCACTCAACGTACTAACATCTGAATTCACAATAGGACCCCAGAAAACTCTCTTCACCATCCACAATGTATACGCTGCGCCTACTATTAAAATCATTGCCGCAAAAAAGGCGTACCAGAAATTTGCTTGAAGTGAAGCTAGAATGACCATAAACTCACCCACAAAACCTGAAGTACCTGGAAGACCTGCATTTGCGAGGGCAAAGAGGACTGCAAAGCCAGTAAATTTTGGCATTGAATTAATCACACCGCCGTAGCTAGAAATTTCTCTTGAATGTAATCTTTCATAAAGAACACCGACAACCAAAAACAGCGCTGCTGAAATAAAACCGTGAGATATCATTTGAATCATTGCGCCTTCAAGACCAAGATAAACACTCTCAAGGCTACCACCCGCTATTGAGTGGATCTGACCGTCCATACCCATCTTAACAACTGAGAATAATGTAAACACACCTAACGTTACAAAGCCCATATGCGAAATAGAGGAATAAGCAATAAGTTTCTTCATGTCTTTCTGCACGAGTGCAACAAATCCAATATAGACAATTGCAATCAATGAAAGAGCGATCACTATCGTTGCAAACTCTGATGAAGCGTCAGGTGTTATGGGCAGCGAGAAACGGAAGAAACCGTAGCCACCCATCTTCAACATAATTGCTGCTAGAATGACCGATCCACCGGTTGGTGCTTGAACGTGAGCATCAGGCAACCAAGTGTGCACTGGAAACATTGGTACTTTGACTGCAAATGCTAAGAAGAATGCCCAAAAAATCCAACTTTGCTCAACGAGCGACAATGGTAAATCATATAATGCATCCAGGGAGAACGAGCCGCCTTGAATGTACATGTAGATTAGTGACACCAGCATGAATACCGAACCTAGGAAAGTATAAAGGAAAAACTTGATGGCAGCGTAAACACGGTTCTGACCACCCCAAATACCAACAATGAGTAGCATTGGTATGAGAGATGCTTCCCAAAAAACATAGAACAGTATTGCATCCAGCGATGAGAATACACCAATAATTAGACCTTCCATGATCAAAAATGCTGCCATATAGTCGGCCGCCCTATTTTGAATAACTTCCCAACCGGCAATGATGACCAAGAAAGTTGATAAAGTCGTCAATAAAATAAGAGGCATCGAAATACCGTCAATGCCAATATGGTAGTTGATATTGAACTGAGATATCCAGGCAGTGTTTTCAACAAACTGCATATCTTGAGTTGAGGTGTCAAAGCCGACCCAAAGATTCAATGACAACGCAAACACAATAATGGAAACTGCGATACTCACCCAGCGGGCTAAATCGCTGCGATTGTTACCAATAAATAGGATTGAGGCACCTCCCAGTATTGGCAACCAAATTAACAAACTAAGCAGTGATTGCATACTATGACCCTAATTGAATAATCGGGTTTTCAGTAACAACAAGAACCCAAGTTAAAACAAGCATTAGGCTGATAATCATAAAAAAGGCGTAATGATAAAGATAGCCAGTTTGAACTGGCCGAATGACCGAACCCATGAAACGCATTAATCTTGCGCTGCCATTTACCACAATCTGGTCAATGATTGTCATGTCCGAAATACGCCATAAAAATTCACCTAGCTTTCTGGAACCCTTGACAAAGACAATATCGTTCAAACGGTCAAAGCCATAAAGCGATTCCAGTACATAGTTTGTGCGATGGAAACGTTCTTGAATTTTCTTTGCCCAATCTGTTCGATAAAGCGAAAATAACCACGCAGCCAAACTACCACCAACCATCATCCAGAAAGGAACGGTGACAATTGCATGAAGCATCAAGCTAAAGGCCGAATGAAAATGCTCCTTCAGAGCAACTAAAGATCCATGCGCACTAGCGTTAATATGAATAGAGTTGTCCAACCAGCCTGTGAACAACATCGGTTCAATTGTTAAATATCCAATAATTACAGAAGGTATTGCCAAAACAATTAATGGCACGGTAATCGATAGCGAAGTTTCGTGCACATGCTCTTCTGCATGTTGATCAAGACGAGATTCGCCATGGAATACAATAAAAAACATACGTAATGAATAGAAAGCAGTGATAAACACACCAAAAACGACTGCGTAATAAACCCAATCGGCAAAAGGCAAATTGGAGAAATGAACCGCTTCAATAATCATATCTTTTGAATAAAAACCTGCAAAACCCGGGAAACCAATCAACGCCAGCGTTCCTATCAAAGCCGTAATATAGGTAATTGGCATTTTCTTTCTGAGTGCGCCCATTTTTCGGATATCTTGTTCGTGATGCAAGGCAACAATCACTGAACCTGCAGCTAAGAACAATAAAGCCTTAAAGAAAGCATGTGTCATCAGGTGAAAAATAGCGACTGAGTAAGCACTAACTCCTAAGGCTACCGTCATGTACCCTAACTGAGAAAGTGTTGAGTAAGCAACAACACGCTTGATATCATTCTGAACGATACCCAGTAGACCCATAAATATTGCCGTAATCGCTCCAACCAACATCACAACGGTCAAGGCCACATCGCTGAATTCGAAAATGGGCGACATACGTGAGACCATAAAAATACCAGCAGTTACCATTGTCGCTGCATGGATCAGTGCTGAAATAGGTGTCGGACCTTCCATTGAACCCGGCAACCAGACGTGCAATGGAACTTGAGCTGATTTGCCCATAGCGCCTACAAATAAAAGCAGACAAATAACAGTAATCACTGAAATATCACCAAAGATTGTTTGCCCGTTTACTTGATTAACTAGTGAAAATACTTCTAAATAATCCAAGGTACCGAAAAACATTAGCAAAACCGCCAACCCTAATAGGAAACCGAAATCCCCTACTCTATTAACTAGGAAGGCTTTGAGGCTTGCTTCAACTGCTGATTCTTTATGGTGCCAAAAACCAATTAATAGATAAGAGACAAGACCTACAGCTTCCCAACCAAAAAATAACTGCATAAAGTTGTTGGAGATCACTAGCATAAACATTGCAAAAGTGAACAGAGATATATAGCTAAAAAACTTGGTGTAGCCTTCGTCTTCTCGCATATAGCCAATGGTATAAATGTGCACCATTAAAGATACGAATGAAACTACAAGCAACATCACCGAAGTAAGATTGTCTACGAGAAATCCAACACTCAGATTAAGTCCACCGATCTGCATCCAGGTGTAGATGTTTTCATTAAATACTTCAGCTCCCTTCAGTACATGATGATTGAAAACATAAAGTGCCAAAACCGTTGAAACTGTAACACCTAAAATGGTAATAGAATGAGATAAGGTTCGACCCAATCGGTGACCAGCAAGACCAACTACGATTGCACCAATAAGCGGCGCTAGAACAATTGTTAAATAGGTACTTTCCATAACTAGCCTTTCAAACTATTGGTCACATCAACATCAATCGAGCCACGATTTCTGTACATCAATGTCAGAATAGCCAGACCAATAGCAACTTCCGCTGCTGCAACCGTCAAAATAAAGAAGACAAATATCTGACCCGCTACATCTGAGGAGTAATAAGAAAATGCAATAAAGTTTGTGTTGACTGCTGCAAGGATTAATTCAACACACATCAGCAACATAATGATATTAGTCCTGTTGATAAAAATACCCGCCAAACCAATACAAAAAACAATGGCACTCAGAATCAGATAATCAGATAGTGCGATCATTTAGTCTCCTTAGACTTGGTTGACGAAATAGAAGCCAAATGCACCCTATCTGATGCCTGGACACTGACTTGCTCAGAAATATTTTGCCTCTTGCTTCTACTCTCTTTACGGTGCACAAGGGTAATCGCGGCGATAATCGCAATTAATAATAAGACAGCTGCAAGCTCAAATGGATAGACATAGGTGGTATATAAATCGCTTGCCAACTCAGTGATATTACTATAGCCAGCAATATGTCTAGTAGGCTCCTCAACAATTTCAAGATCAAATTGTCCAGCACTTAAAACAAGTACTATTTGAGCAATAACAATCACTGAAACAAAGATTCCAAGCGGCAAGTATGTAGTAAATTTTGCTCGAATCGTTGACTGGTCAATGTTGAGCATTTTTATTACAAATAAGAAAAGCACCATGACAGCCCCTACATAGACTAGGATCAATGTGATCGCTAAAAACTCAGCTTCTAACAATAGCCATAAACTTGCCACACTGAAAAAAGACAAAATCAAAAGCATTGCTGCCTTCAGGGTATTTCTTGCGACCACCAACATCGCCGAACTTGCAACGAAGCAGAAACCAAACACATAAAACAAAATTGATGAAAATTCCATAATCAGCCTTTATCTGTATTTCGAGTCCTCTTGTCTGGCTTTACTGATAGCCTTTTCGTGCTTATCACCTATCTCCATCAAACCTTTTTTGTCGATGATACTACCCTCTCTAGTCTCAAATGCGTAGTCGAAGATGTGGGTCCCAACGATGGCATCTACGGGACAAGCCTCTTCACAAAAACCGCAGAAAATGCACTTAAATAAATCAATATCATATTGTGTTGTTCTGCGCGTTCCATCGTCCCTCATCTCGGACTCAATGGTAATGGCGTTTGCAGGACACACCGCCTCACACAATTTACAAGCGATACAACGCTCTTCACCATTAGGATAACGACGCAACGCAAGTAAACCTCTAAACCTAGGCGAAATTGGTGTGCGTTCTTCAGGAAATTGAACGGTAATTTTGTCATTGGTTAACTGTTTTCCAGTAATCTTCATCCCTGCACGAATCTCACCTAATCCAAAGTTTTTAATAATTTTTTTAATTTTATTGATCATTACTTATCTGCTCCTTAGAACCAAGGCCCTAAATGAAGTTGAGTCATCAATGCCACAACCATAATCCAAACAATAGTGAACGGTAAAAACACTTTCCAACATAGACGCATAATTTGATCATAGCGATATCTTGGAAAGGTTGCCCTAATCCATAAATAAAGAAAAAGGAAAAAGCTCATTTTCACAAGCAACCACATTATGTCTGGCACAAATGCAAAGAATTCTTGTAAATATGGAACACCTTCAAATGGTGAATGCCAACCTCCAAAAAACATCAATACAGCAAGCGCTGCCATCATAATCATGTTGATATATTCGGCCATAAAAAATAATGCAAAACACATTCCTGAATATTCAACATGAGTACCACCCACAATTTCTGATTCACCTTCGACGACATCGAATGGAGCACGGTTTGTTTCTGTTAATGCAGAAATCCAGAAAACAATCATCATTGGGAATAATGGGATCCAGTACCAATTCCAAATACCGCCAGCCTGGCTTGAGACGATTTCATTTAAATTTACAGAACTTGCTGCCATCACCACAGTAACGGCTACAAATCCAATCACAATTTCGTATGAGACCAGCAATGAGGCACTTCTTAATGCACCCAATAATGGGTATTTTGAATTAGAAGCCCATCCTGCTAAGATGATGCCATAGACACCGACAGAGCCAATCGCTAGAACATAAAGTAGACTGATATCCAGATTGGTGATGTAGAAGTCTTGCCCCAGAGGTATAACCGCCCAGATTGCAATTGCAGGTACAAAAGCTAGTATTGGCGCCAATACAAACAAATAAATATTGGCCTTGGATGGAAAGATGATTTCTTTAAACATCAATTTAAATACGTCAGCAAATGGCTGTAATAGACCTATTGGGCCGACTCGGTTTGGACCGATTCTCAGCTGCATATAGCCAATAACCTTGCGTTCAGCATAAGTCATATAAGCCATCATGATAATGAGTGGCAATAATAGTGCGACGCCCTTAATCAGAATGATAATTACAACTGCTAGACCACCATCAAACCATGGTAGCAATTGATGAACAAAATCTACAAAACCTTGCCACATAATCTATACCGCTCCTAACTGTCTTGGAAGATGAGTGTGAACAAACACGCAACCTTCTGCTACTGATTCGTTAATATTGACTGGGACACCCTTATAAAAGTCACCTTCTGAGAGTTTTAGTAATTTTGCGGTTGCCTTGCAAACCGAAGCCTCGCTCATCCGGCCAATCCGTGTTTGTTGTAATGAGGACGCATGACGAACCACTACATCACTGGCATAGGGGGTATATTGCCAAACAGTAGTGATACTCGGCATTTCAGAATTGCTAATAGGAACTTCTATCTCGGAGATACTAGGGGTTAAAGATAACGCCTCATCAGCAATCTGGGGGGAATCTGTAAAGTCAAAACCTTCTAGATTTAGTAAATCTGCTAAAACTTTAATGACCTTCCAGCCTGGTTTCGATTCTCCAGCACTCTTAACTGAAGCACTATAGGACTGAGCAATATTATCTACATTGATGTGTGTACCAGAAGTTTCATAGAAACTCGCAATCGGTAGAATTACGTTTGCAAAACTCAAAACTGATTCATCGGCAAAACTATTCATGGAGACAACAAATGCATCATCACGACTCAAATGTTCGATTGCATTTTTTGATTCAATACAGTCAAAATTCGGGTAAACATCGAACAAAATAAATCCAGTCAAATCAGATGAAAGTATTTGTAGCGCATTTTTACCGTTTTCGGGCTTAAAATTTACTCTTTCTGCAGAATGAGCATTGCCTGTTAAACTTGCATTTAGAGTTTTTGCATCCGTAGCTTTAGCGATTTCAGAAACCAGTTTAGAAACCTGGTCCGAACTTCTATTACCATTAACATGCTCTCCAAGAACAACTACTGGATGCTCGGCATTTAAAAGCGCATTAGCAATATCAATATGGGTTTGATGAACAGTCACAGTCTTTAGATAGTCGGGCGAGGTTTGTGAACTTTTATCAAGCACCGCTTTTAAGACACCTGAAAGAGTAGCTACAGTATTTTGAGGGGATGTCAATACAGAGTGACTAATGCGATAATTGAAATTGAAAGCCTTCGCATTGATAGTTGAAATGCTTGCACCATTTAAAGTCGCCTTTCTTATGCGATGATTGATCATTGGCTGCTCTAAACGTAAATATGAATTTACAATAAGCGCATGATCGATTGTCTCTAATTCGGTTAAAGAAATATTTGATTCTAATACCTTGGCATTACACGGATTAGAAGTATCTAGTCGATAATCAAGATTATCTGACCCCAGACCTCTTGTAAATTTTTGTAACAAATATAGCTCTTCAAGAGTTGCGTTTTTAGATGCAAGAGTGCCAAATTTTAAGCCCTCTTTGGCATTCTTTTTGATGCCGTTTTTTGCAAAATCCAGTGCATCACTCCACGAAGCATCTTTCCATTCACCTTTGATTTTAAGCTTAGGAATCAAAACACGATTTTCACTATCAAGCCCTTGGTATGAAAAACGGTCTCTGTCTGAAATCCAAGTCTCATTGATGCTTTCATTTTCTCTGGCAACTACACGCTTGACCTTACTTTTGTGCGTTTGAGTAAAGATATTTGAACCCACTAGGTCGTGACGCGCAATGGTCTGAATCGAGTTCATTTGCCAAGACCTCACTTCGTAACGGAAAGGCTTAGAAGTTAGTGCACCGACCGGACATACATCGATCATATTGCCAGAAAGTTCTGACTGAATCCCTTCTGATAAAAATGGTTCGATCTTCAAATCTTCGCCTCGACCTGTAGCACCCATTTCAACTATGCCTCCAACTTCTGCTCCAAATCGAACACAACGTGTACAGTGAATGCATCGCGTCATATCGGTTTGAATCAAGGCGCCTATCCCCTTATCATCAACAATACGCTTACCTTCAGTAAACCTTGATATGTCAGAACCATATTCCATAGCAACATCTTGAAGCTCACATTCACCACCTTGGTCACAAATTGGACAATCCAGTGGGTGGTTGATTAACAAAAACTCCATGACAGCCTTTTGTGCAGTTTTAGCCTTTTCATTTTTGGTATGAACTTTCATGCCAGCAGAGCTTGGTGTTGAGCATGCAGGTTGCGGTTTCGGATTGCCCTCTATATCCACCAAACACATCCTGCAGTTTGCCGCAACAGATAGTTTTTTGTGGTAACAGAATCGAGGAATGTCGATACCTTCTCTATCCGCAATTGAAATCACAGTCTCGCCTGAATATCCGTGCACCACTTTACCGTCGATTTCGATTTCAATATCAGCCATCGTTTTTCACCATACTTTTTCCGTGCTTGATGTAGTACTCAAACTCTTCTCTAAAATGTGTAATAAAACTCTCAACGGGCATCGCAGCACCATCAGCCAATGCGCAGATCGTATTGCCTAACATCTTATCCTGTACAGAAAGTAAAAGCTCCAAATCCTCACTCTTGCCTTTTCCATCCATAATCCGTTTTAGGACTCGATACATCCAGCCTGTACCTTCTCTGCACGGAGTGCACTGACCGCAAGATTCATCGTAATAAAAGTGCGTCAGGCGCGTCAAAGCCTTCACCATACAGGTTGTATCATCCATCACGATAACTGATCCGGCGCCAAGCATTGATCCTGCCTTTTCAATGGAATCATAATCCATGGTCATTTTCATCGCCTTTGCTGCAGGAATTAATGGGGTTGATGAACCTCCAGGAATCACTCCTTTAAGAGTTCTACCTTTTCGCAAACCACCGGCTAACTTCAACAAATCACTAAAAGGCGTTCCCATTGAGACTTCAAAATTAGCAGGATTCTTGACATTGCCAGTTACCGAAAAACACTTGGTGCCGCCTGAATTTGTCACGCCTAGGTCTGCAAACCATTGCCCACCTCGAGAAAGGATGTCGGGCACCGATGCAAAACTTTCGGTGTTATTGATGGTTGTTGGTTTACCATAAAGGCCTACATTTGCTGGAAATGGTGGCTTAAATCTTGGTTGACCTTTTTTCCCCTCAAGTGACTCCAATAATGCTGTTTCCTCACCACAAATATAAGCACCCGCCCCAAGATGAGAATAAAGATCGAAACACACCTTACTGCCATTAATGTTCGTACCTAACAAGCCAGCGTCATAAGCCTCTTTCAAGGCTTCTTCGAAACGGTAATAAGGCTCCATGAACTCACCACGAATATAGTTATAACCTACCGTTGCATTCATCACATAGCCTGCAATTGCCATCCCTTCTATGACTGAGTGTGGATTAAATCTTAAAATGTCACGATCGTGACAAGTGCCTGGCTCGCCTTCGTCAGAATTACAAACTACGTACTTCTGTCCCTCTTGATTTCGCGGCATAAAACTCCATTTTAAGCCCGTTGGAAAACCAGCACCACCTCGTCCCCTTAGGCCTGAAGTCTTTAACTCTTCAAGAATTTTCTCAGGTGATAGCTCGCCATGAAGAATTTTGCGCCAGACTTTATAGCCACCCATGTTTTCATAAGTCACAAGACTTGAAGGGTTTTCTTTATCCATGGTTTTCAAACAAATGTTATTCACTTTAGACCATCCAAAATCTCATCAATGCTTTTCTCCGTTAGATTTTCGTAATATTGGTCACCAATTTGACACATTGGCGCTCCCACACAAGCACCCAAACACTCAACCCTTTTGACGCTCAGTAGACCATCCTTACTTATCTCTCCTGTTTTAACGCCCAATTTTTCCTCTAAATAAGAGATTAACTCGTCCGAGCCATTTAGCATGCAAGATATATTGTGACAAAAACGAATCACATGTTTTCCTACCGGCTTGTCGTTGTAGTTCTCATAAAAGGTGGCTACCTCTTGAACGCTGATTGCTGGCATTTCAAGGTAATCCGCAACAGCGAGTATTAACTCATTTGTCAAATTCCCGCCGTTTTCCTTTTGGACAATCGTCAATGCTTGCATAACAGCAGAGCTTTTTTTTCCTTCTGGGTATTTTGCTACCCAAATGTCAATTTCTTTTCTAGCCTGGTTCGAAATCATCTATCAATTTCTCCAAAAACAATGTCCTGTGTGCCAATAATTGTGACAACATCTGAAAGCATGTGCCCTTTGGCCATCTCGTCTATGGAGGCTAAATGAGGAAAGCCAGGAGCTCGCATTTTGATACGGTATGGTTTGTTGGCACCATCAGAAACTAAGTAGACGCCAAATTCACCTTTGGGAGCCTCAACAGCTGAATACACTTCACCCTCGGGTAGGCAGTACCCTTCGGTGAAAAGTTTAAAGTGGTGGATCAATGACTCCATATCATCTTTCATATCACCCCGGCTAGGGGGAGATACTTTATGGTCTTCGGACATAACAAGGCCAGAGTTAGATTTTAACCATCTCACACACTGTTTAATGAGGCGAACGGTCATAGCAGTCACCCGTGACACCGACAGGGATGTCAAACTCCAATTGATCATAAACCGCATAAGGTTGTTTTTTTCGCAGATCCCACTCAACGCCCGAACCACGCAGCATAGGTCCAGTAAAGCCGAGCTGCTTTGCACGATCTGCATTAACAACGCCAATATTGACAAGTCGCTGCTTCCAAATCCTATTATCTGTCAAGAGGCCAGAGTACTGGTCAATGCTCTCAGGAAAATTTTCTGAAAAATCTGAGATAAAATCGAGTAAAGACCCTTGACGATTTTTATTCATCTCCTTCAGTTCCTCTTTTTTGCGTAATTTTGACTCAAGGTATTGAGGCATCTTATCTGGCAAATCGCGATAAACACCACCTGGACGATAATAAGTTGCATGCATTCTTGAACCACTGACCGCTTCATAACAGTCAATTAACTTCTCACGCTCTCTAAAGGCATAAAGGAAGACACTCATTGCACCAACATCAAGAGCATGTGTACCTAGCCACATCAAGTGATTAAGGATACGAGTAATTTCATCAAACATTACGCGAATGTATTTTGCACGCTCAGGCACCTCTAATCCAAGCATCTTTTCTATCGCAATAACATAGGCATGTTCGTTACACATCATGGAAACGTAGTCGAGCCTGTCCATATAACCAATCGACTGGTTGTAGGGCTTTGATTCCGCTAATTTCTCAGTACCTCTGTGCAAAAGCCCGATATGTGGGTCAGCACGCTCTATCACTTCTCCATCCATCTCAAGAATAAGCCTCAATACGCCATGTGCCGCAGGGTGTTGTGGCCCAAAGTTAAGGGTGTAATTTCGCATCTCTGACATAGTTATTTCCTTATAACCCTAGGAACGTTGACATTCGGTTCTATAGTTACTGGTTCGTAAACCACTCTGCCTAGTTCTTCGTCGTAGCGCATCTCGACTTCACCAATCATCGGGAAGTCTTTTCTTAGTGGGTGGCCGACAAATCCGTAATCCGTCAAAATTCTGCGTAAATCGGTATGGTTCTCGAACAATATGCCAAATAAATCAAAGGCTTCTCGTTCATACCAATCGGCTGAATTCCAGATGCCTGTGACAGATTCAATCATCAACGAGTCATCTGGAAGAAGTGCAATTACTCGTAGACGGTTATTGTTTGAAACCGACAATAAATGGTAGACAACACCAAATCGATTGCTTTGTTTCTTTTCAGAAATTTGCACCACACGGCCTCGACCGTAACCAGACGAGCTAGCGTTGCCATCCCAATCTGATTCTCCATAAGACAGATAATCGATACCACACAAGTCAACCAAAATATCAAAATTAAAATCATCTCTTAGCTGGCTGCAGATTTCCACAATACTGTTGCTATCAACCTTCAAAGTCAACTCATCAAAAGATTCTTTCACACTTTTTCTGCCGAATGCTTTGATTAATTGTTGTTTTATTTTTTTCATAAACTAGCTTCGAGCTATGGTATTGGTACGACGTATCTTATCTTGCAGTTGAAGTATTCCATACAGCAGCGCTTCTGCGGTAGGTGGGCAGCCAGGTACATAGACATCAACCGGTACAATTCTGTCACAACCCCTTACAACCGCGTAAGAGTAGTGGTAATAACCACCGCCATTAGCACAGGATCCCATAGAAATTACATACTTCGGCTCGGGCATCTGGTCATAGACTTTACGCAAAGCAGGCGCCATCTTGTTAGTTAAGGTTCCTGCGACAATCATCAAGTCAGAAACCACAAGCAAAAACAAGAAAATCGACATCCCTATAAAACCAAACCAGCCAAGTTTCGATTGAACAACTGCCCAGGGTATAAAAAAGGCAACCTCTAGATCAAAAAGGATGAATAGAATTGCTACAAGATAATATCGCACATTGAAGTGCATTCTTGAATCTTCAAATACAGGGAAACCGCACTCAAACTGGGAATTTTTCTCTTCATCAGGTCTGCTAGGCCCAAGAAGATAACCAACAACTGTTAATCCGACACCGAAGGCGATTCCTAAGAATATAAAAACGAGAACGGGTAAATAATTTTCTAGCACATTTTTTGTTTGTTTTAACCACAGAAGATTATAACAACTTAATCGCAAAAAACCAGAAAAAAGTCTTTAAAATCAGCAAAAGAAGAGGTGCTAATCTACATATTTAACTGCGTACCTCCAACAGTCAGCATATCAACCTTCAAACTAGGCTGACCAACCCCAACCGGAACATTCTGACCCTCTTTGCCACAAACGCCAACACCTGAATCTAATTCGAGGTCGTCTCCAACCATAGAAATCTGATGGAGCACCTCGTCACCTGAACCAATCAATGTAGCTCCCTTAATGGGCTTCGTTATCTTGCCAGATTTAATCAGATAAGCTTCATTAGCTGAAAAAACAAATTTTCCAGAGGTAATATCAACCTGTCCACCATCAAAATTTTTCGCATAAACGCCATCCTCTACTGACGAAACCATGTCTTTAAAATGGTCCTTACCATTTAGCATGTAAGTGTTGGTCATCCTTGGCATGGGAATGTGGGCATAGGATTCACGTCTAGCATTACCGGTGCTAGGTTGACCCATAAGGCGACCGTTTAGTTTGTCCAACATGTATCCTTTCAATATACCATTCTCTATCAATACGGTCTCCTGGGTTGGAGTACCTTCATCATCAATTGTCAAACTTCCACGACGGTTTGCCAGAGTTCCATTGTCAACAATGGTGCACTTTTCACTAGAAATTTGTTCGCCAATTCTGTTACTAAAAACAGAACTACCCTTGCGGTTAAAGTCACCCTCAAGCCCATGTCCAATCGCCTCGTGAAGCAGCACACCTGGCCAACCAGAACCTAGGATGACAGGCATTTTACCTGCAGGTGCTTCTATGGACTCTAGAGCTACCAGAGCTAACCTAAGGGCTTCTTTGGTATAAGTTTCAGCTAAAGAGTTGTTGACAAAGTATCGGTAGTCATAGCGACCCCCGCCCCCACTTGAGGCCTGCTCAACCCTGCCATTATGCTCCACAATGACAGTTACATTGATTCTTACCAAAGGTCGGCTATCCATTTGATAGACGCCATCAGTGGAAGCAATTAAAACCTCAGTGTAGGAGCCTGAAAGCGAAGCACTGACCTGAACCACCTTAGGTTCTTTGCGAGCGATCGTGTTAATTTGCCTAAGTAAATCAACTTTTTCTTTTGAGGTTAAACTCTCAAGTGGGCTTAAAGCTGGATACTGAGAAGGACAATCTTTACTTATAAGAGGATTTGAGTTTTGACCTTGAGGGCTATCGGATATTCCTTTTGCAAAATCGATGGCACCTTGGATTGCCTTAAGATTCAGGTCATCTGAATAAGAAAAACCTGTCTTATCTCCTTTAACACAACGGACACCAGTTCCGTGACTGATATTATATGAGCCATCCTTTACGATACCTTCATCCAACAGCCATGATTCGGCTATTGAGTGTTGAAAATATAAATCGGAATAATCCGCACCAGTTTCTGATAGGGAATTTAGTAACCCATCAATCCCGTCTTTAGTAATACTATGATCATTAAGTAATTGATCTATCATAAAACTTTAACTCTATCTAGTTTTTCGATTAAGGGTTCAGACTCGCTAAGGGTATTGTATCAGCAATTGAAGGTTGTACATTTGCCGCCAAGTTGTAATCACGCTCGATTAAATCCACATAACCTGTCAGTTCAATGTCGCTTTCTTCACTTTCGACTTGAAAATAATCGACCTTTGCCCTACCGTTCTTAACCAACAATTTAGCATTAATTCGGTCATAGACAAAACCTTGCTCTCTAAGCTCACTTCTTGACATCCTCATCCTATTCGCGATAGACTCTAAATTAATAAATGAGAGTAACTTGAAGAAGTTTGGGTCTTGATTAGTAAAGACTCCTTCTTCTATATCAGTTGTCATAAAACCGCTTATTTTTGGTACCGTTACCTCCCAAGGATTGCACTTGCAAAATAGACGCACATCAGCTTTAAATGCACCACCACTGACAGGCTCATCTACACCAAATTTGACTAAGAAATCAGATAGGTTTTGATGCGAAGCATTTGCTCTTAATGCTGTACGACCATCCAACCAACTGCCATTAAATATCAAATCATCTTCACTTAGCCCAATATTTTCAAATACCAAATTGCTGATTTCCATGACTGAGCCATGACTGATCAGATCGGCTTCAAGGTTTGGCACATCTTTCCCATTCACTACAGCATTTTTTGATATTAAATGAAAGCTTGGGAAATTTTCCGGAGAGATTTTCCAAGGACTCTTGATTTCTTCGATAGATTCTATATTGAGGTCGCTCAATTTAACAATGCTTGGACCATCATCGCGTACTGACAAATCCACATCCACTTGCAGGCCTTTTGATTCAATTTGAGCATGCCATTCATTATGCATTTTCTTAGTTATGTAGGCATCAATGTTATCACCAGGATGACTCATTTTTACTCTTAGTGTTGAAGATTTATCATCAATCCAGTCACTAGGGTTTAAAGCTAATTCAAATAATTCACCGCCTATTTCCCCTCTACCTTTGGTTTGTATAAGGCCATTATGGTATGAAATCTGTGAATTGTATTGTTTAACGGAAAGCTTTTCATCAAAGAGGCTTAAAGTATTGTCGTTTACATACATGTCAAAATCAATCTCAAATTCTTTTTTTGTTTGTTGCTGCAATGGTGCGGCAATAGTCACATTACCCCAAATATCACCACTCAACTCAAATTCATTTAGGTAGTCTTTGACTCGAACTGTGACTGGAGACTGTCCTATAAATTGAGAAATTGTCTCACTATCTGAATTAAATCTACCATTTAATACTAATCTAGCTTCGGGCTTATCAAAATTTCGAATAGAAATACTTAAGTAGTTTAAATCAATGGTTTCAAGTTTGGCATTTCTTGCTGTTATATTGACAGAATCATTGGAAAACGTTACCTTTCCATTCAAGTCTGTTATCGGTCTCCAATCAGAATCCACGTTTAACTTGGCATCTTTAAGATTGGCTGAAAACTTTGTATTTGGTGTCTCAGGTTCACCAGATATATTAAACCGTGTCGTCAACATGATATCTGTCAAAATCCCCTCTGTGATAACTTTATCAAGCCAATTGGTGCTCCGCGTGTTGGCAAGTGCTTCAGGAATATTTTGATTGATTTTAGTGACATCAATCTGATCAATATAGCTTTGAAACTCTAGATAAACTTTGTCTTGTTCTGAAAAAATTTTAAGTTGAGCTGAAAGGTTAAAATCTTTATTTTTTATCGTAAATGGAATAACGGCACTCCTATCAGTTCTTGTCTTTTCAACATCAATAGTGGTTTTGATGCTTACTGTGTTCCCTAGTTTTGGTATCTCAGAATCAAGGATAAGTGGTTGGCTCTCCATTGACAAAATAATCTTCTCTTTATTCCTCTTTAATTCTATAGGCGCAAGTTGGAGTGGTTCATCACCAACAAATATTGTACTATTGACCGATAGAGTTTGAAGAGCAAGCATGCCTGACAAACCCAAACTAGAAAACACTGAATCCGTATTAATAATAGAAATATATTCGTCAAGAGAAGAGGTATCAATGACCAATTCATTGATATCGATGTGTCCAGGTATTTCAATTCCTCTATAAAGAGCCAATAAATCGGCATCCCATCGTAACACATCGATTGACGCTATCGGCTTTAATCCTGTAGTACCAATATCAAGTCCTTTGACCGCCAACAAGAGTTCGTTGTCTTGGAATTCGAGTGACAATTTATCAACTTTAACCTCTAAGCCACTGATTTCCGAAAGTCTCTCCTCTAAGGAAGTTTTAATTGTTTGAGGGAATGTAACAAAAAATGCAACAGCCAACAATAAAAGAACTGAAACTATTGCAGCCAACCAGGTACTTAATTTCAATAAATTAAGACCTCTGAGAAGAGTTTTTTTAAGCATATTTATGTTGTATTCGACTGTAGGCAATTATAACCAAATGTATAATATGCCAGAATTTAATCGAACTAACGAGGAAAGATGTAATGAGTCAAGGCACCAAAGGTTCTACAAAATTAATGATTGCCGTCTGGGCTATTGTTATGCTGTTCATTGGTTTCAAGGCCTTTAACGCCTCTAGCAACGATTCAACTAGCAATGATTTCCAAGTTGATAGCGCAACAATAGAGCGTATCAAGCAAATTGGAGAGGTCAGAATTGACAACAACATCACCGTCGCATCAAATGATATTTCAAATCAATCTGAACGCACGGGTGAACAAGTCTATAGTAAGTGCCAAAGTTGTCACGATTCAGGCATCATGGATGCTCCAAAGTTTGGTTCTCTTGAAGATTGGGCACCAAGAATCGAAAGCGGTATCGACAATCTTCTTATGGTAGTTATTGCCGGTAAGGGTGGCATGCCGCCAAAAGGGACTTGCATGGACTGTTCAGACGACGAGCTCAAGTCCGCCATTCAATACATGATTGATAACGCCAAATAAACTTTGATCAATAATTAGGAGCTTCGTGGCTGAAAGATACCTAGGCTCCTATTTTTCTCTACATCATGCCACGGCAGTATTCGCCCATTCATCGCAATATAGACTCCCGCTTTTAGCAACTGAACTGAACCTAAAGCACAACCAAAATTAAAAAAGGCATCAGAATCGCTGACTGCATAAGGCACCATCGATCCAAATAAAACGATTGTCTTGTCAATAGAGTTTTCTCCCAATAGTCTAGCAGTTTCACACATTGTGTCTGTTCCGTGTGTAATAAGAATGAATTTTTCATCACACTTAGAACACTTATCTAGGATTAACTCTCTGTCAGCATCAACCATGTCCAAACTGTCTATTAATAGCAATTCTTCTATTAACAAATCTACTTCTATTCTCGCTCTTGAAAGTATTTCAGGAAAATGAGTTTGATCAAATTCAAGTTCACCGTTTGATTGATTGTAAACTTTGTCAATGGTGCCACCGGTAATAAATAATCTAATTCTCATATCGTCATCTAGCATTAAGAGTTTGTAGTTTGTGTGTTCTTTTGTATATCAATTATATTCTCTCTCACCAAAAATATCGGTACCAACCCTAACAAAAGTGGCTCCCTTCTCTATTGCCAGTTCCAAATCAGCAGACATCCCCATAGAAAGGGCATCCAAATCAGGATACTTTGAAATCAATTTGTCCATTTTAGTAAAACTTGCAGCAGCATTATCTGGATTTGGAATGCACATAAAACCTCTCAAGGAAATATTTGGCAACTTTTTTATTTCTGGAATAATTTCTTCAATATCCTCCAGAAAAAAACCAGACTTGGTTTTTTCTCGGTCGATGTTTACCTGTAATAGGACATTCAATTGGCCCAATTTAGGAGGTCTTTGGTCACTTAGCCTTTTTGCAATCTTGAATCGTTCAACACTGTGAACCCAGTCAAATTTTTCTGCAATACCTGCAGTTTTGTTTGACTGTATAGGGCCAATAAAATGCCAAATCAGATTCTTCTCTTTAAAAAAATCAATCTTATCCGAAGATTCTTGCAGATAATTTTCTCCAAAATGCATTTGTCCTGCGTCTATAGCTTCTTTAATTTCAGTGACTGAGCGAGCTTTACTGACGGCAATTAACTGTACTTGTTGACCGTGATGAACCGAATCGATTCGTTGCTTTACCTTTTTAAGGTTCTCAGCAATCATTGAAAAACTGATTGTGCATCAAACACAGGGCCGTCAACGCAAACTCTTCTCATGGCTGGACCGTCATCAGTTTTCACCTCCACTACACATCCAGCGCAACCACCTACGGCACAGGCCATATATTCTTCTAGTGAAACCTGGCAGGGCAAGTTATAGTCTCTAGCCAATTTGGCTACCGCCTCAAGCATTGGCTGAGGTCCGCAAGAATAAACCTCAACTTGCGATAAATCATCTTTCGAAAGGGTGTTTAAATATTCTTTTGCTAAGTCAGTGACATAGCCCTTATAGACACCTTTAAAACCTTGTAAACTTGCTAATCCGCATGCCACATTCCATTCCTCCAATAATGGCATGGTGTAAGTTTTTGAAGGACAAGTATTGCTTATTTCGCTAGATTGTGGTGTAAATGGAAAATGCACTTCAGAACCTAAAATAACAAAAGGGTTATAGTCATTATCATTTTTAATTTGCTGTGCAATCGCAATAATGGGTGGCATACCCACACCGCCACCTATGAGAAGTGGATTTTTTTTATCAGTTACACGAAAACCATTTCCAATTGGGCCAATCACGGACAACATGTCGCCTATTTTACACTCAGCCAACTGACGAGTACCTTCACCCACAACCTTGTAGAGCAGGTCGAAGGTGTTATTCTTTTTATTGACTGACATAACTGAAATAGGTCTGCGCATAGCGATAACGTCTGATACTGTGATATGCACAAATTGGCCGGGAAGATTTTTTTGGGCAATGTCAGAGGATGATAATGTTAGGATATATTGCTCGCCATCGTATTTATTGTGAGCTAGAACTTGACAGTCATTAACACTAATTGTTTCTCGATTACTACTTGCCATTTCGCCTAATCAACGTTCCAACACCTGAATCAGTGAAAATCTCTAAGAGTACTGCATGAGATACACGGCCATCAATAATGTGACTTCTTTCTACGCCATTCTCTACCGCTGAGAGTGCACAGCTTATTTTCGGCAACATGCCTCCATGAATTGTGCCATCCTTTATAAGTTTTTTCACTGTTGTTGAATTCAGTCCAGTTACAAGCTCGCCGTTATTATCTAACAAACCTGGAGTATTGGTCAGCAGCATGAGTTTTTCTGCATTCAGAGCTTCAGCGATTGAACCAGCCACTAGGTCTGCATTAATATTGTATGATAAGCCATCTTTGCCGACTCCGATGGGGGCTATAACGGGAATAAAGTCACGCTGCAATAATAAATCAATGACTGAAACATCTATTTCATTAACTTCTCCAACATGACCTAAGTCAACAATCTCTGAGGTGGGTTCGATTTTGCTTTTTAACTTCTTCGCGGTAATAAAGCGCCCATCCTTCCCTGTTAGGCCAATCGAGTTGCCTCCATGTTGTTGAATCAGGTTGACAATCCCTTTGTTGACCAAGCCACCGAGCACCATCTCAACAACATCCATGGTTTCACTGTCAGTGACACGCATACCATCAACAAATTCGCTGTCTTTGCCTAGTTTTTCAAGGGTTTTTCCGATTTGAGGTCCGCCACCATGGATAACTATGGGATTCATTCCAACTGATTTCATAAGCACAATATCTCGTGCGAAACTAGACTTTAATTCTTCGTCCACCATGGCGTTTCCGCCATATTTAATAACAATAGTTTTGCCTTTAAATTTTTGAATATAGGGCAAAGACTCTGTAAGGACGTCAGCGATTTTATGTGATGTCATAATCTATACATATCTAAAAACTAGCGAGTATTTTAACAGCCAGTGCAACTAATGACAGGCTTTACCCAATTTTTTTAATCGCCAATAATTAAACGGCCATGGGGTTATAAATCCAAAAAATAGGGCAACCGGTAATACTGACCATTTGAATATAGCTCCCCCAGTAATCAAATAATCGACCAAATTCATTGCCAACTCCATTGACAACATAGAAATCAAACTCATCCCTGAAGCAGTTCTAATGGCATTCCCAAATCTGATCGATTGACGCATCAAGATGTATGTTTCTAGAAGAATACTTAAAATGATGCCATTCAGCATCGCCAAGGCAAAGATTATTAAAACTGACACACCAGTGTCTTGCATTACTGCGATAGTACCAAAATCGCCAATAGCGCAGCCAATCAAACACCACTTGGTGTTATTAGCACTTACTCTCCAAGTATGTTTACTGGACCAAAAATTATCACTCACCATCTAACATGAAATATTATATTTGTGTTGCATTAGGCCATAGAACATATACATAGTCAAGAAAGAGCAATGAAATCTTTAATTGATTATTACAAAAATATTTCCTGCAAATCATTTAAAAAATTGAAACCCTTCGTGGTTGGCTTAATCCACTTTTTTTGAATTTTTATTAAATCCAAATCAACCGCCTTGTCAAGTCTGGAAGTTAACACTTGAAATGGTTGACCTGTCCTGGTCTCAAATAATTCAACATCAAAACCATCCTTCAATCTAAGACTATTGAGCATAAACTCAAATGTTATATTATCAACAACCCTGATAGATGATTCAATATCATTATGTTGAAATTGGTTTAAGTAGTCTCTGGGAGATTTGGGCTTTAATGATCTAAATACCTTTTTTGTCTTAATGTCTGTAATTTTTCCGTGAGCACCTGCACCAATTCCAAGATAGTCACCAAACTTCCAGTAGTTGATATTATGCTGGGAAGGTATTTTGCCATGGGCTGATATTTCGTATTGCTCAAAACCACTATTCTGTATCAGAGATGCACCTTTTTCTCCCATCTCCCAGATATTGTCTTCTGCAGGTAGTTTAGGAGGATATTTTGCAAACAAAGTGTTTGCCTCAAGTGTAAGCTGATAGAAGGAAATATGGTTTGGTTGAAGTTCAATAGCGCAACTCAAATCTTCCATACAGAGCTCAGTGGTTTGATCTTTTAAGCCATACATGAGATCTATATTGATGTTTTCAAAGCCAACCTTTTGAGCCTCCCTAATAGCTTGAATTGCCTCCTCAGCGCTATGAATCCTACCCAAGAACTCTAAGTTTTTATTGTTAAAAGACTGAACACCAATCGATAAACGATTAATACCAAGCTCTCTAAACTGAGCGAACTTGTTAACATCAAATGTACCCGGGTTTGCTTCAAGAGTGATTTCAATATTATTGGGTATTGACAGTTTCTCTCTTAAGCCTTTGAATAATTCTTCTAAATCATTGACACTCATTAAACTTGGAGTACCGCCACCAATAAATATCGAATGTATCTGTCGGTTCTGAAGATATTTTAGATCACAATCCAAGTCTCTAATCAATGCAGCAATATAGTCGGCTTGTGGGTCACCTTCATGTGAATTAAAGTCACAATAGGGGCATTTCTTGACACACCAAGGGTAGTGGATATATAAAGAAATTGGTGGTAGCTCTAACAAACTATTCGAGAGATAAAAGGTGCTTCAAAATTTCTTGTAGCGCTTGACCACGATGTGATTTGCGGTTTTTTTCCTCTGCTGAGAGTTGTGCAGAAGTGCAATTAAGTTCAGGCAAATAAAAGATAGGGTCGTATCCAAACCCATTATTACCTTTAAGTTCACGCAATATTTGACCCTCCCAAGATTTTTCAACAATTATCGGCTCAGGATCACTGGCATAACGCACAAAAACCATCGCACACCAAAAACTTGCTCTACGTTCATCCTCACCATCCATACGAGAAAGTAGCTTAATAATATTGTCTTCGTCTGATGCATTTTCACCAGCGTATCTAGCAGAATATATCCCTGGCTCACCCTTAAGGGCATCAACAGTGAGTCCGGAATCATCGGCTAGTGCTGGAAGTTGGCTTTGAGAAGATGCGTTTCTAGCTTTAATGAGTGCATTCTCAATAAAACTAGCGCCAGTTTCTGGCACCTCTTCTACTTTCATATCAATTTGAGAGACAACGTTGTAGTGACCCTCTAGCATTGAATTAAGCTCTCTCACTTTACCAAGATTGCTTGTAGCGAGGATTATTTTTTTCATAGTGTATAATCTTTTTGAACTGAAAAAATGGAACAAAAGATGACCCAAGACGAAATGAAAATTGAGGTGGCAAAGGCTGCACTCAAATATGTCGTTCCTGACTCTATTATAGGCGTAGGAACAGGGTCAACAACAAATTTTTTCATTGATCAACTAGCAACAATTAAGAGTTCCATAAAGGGTGCAGTTGCAAGCTCAGTCGCTACGGCAAATCGCCTTAAAAGTCATGGCATTACTGTGTTCGATTTGAACGATGTTGAGGAGATTTCAGTCTACATTGATGGTGCTGATGAGTCAGACCACAACCTCAATCT
>LULS01000017.1_pt1 | contig 30600 bp, 31 predicted proteins | sample 728101 | NCBI WGS metagenome assembly LULS01 (sample SAMN03860283, study PRJNA289734) | marine metagenome | biome: seawater column; feature: ocean; material: water; isolation source: Red Sea water column Station 108 - depth 200m | place: Saudi Arabia: Red Sea | collected 2011-10-15 | depth 200 m | reverse complement strand
GGATTAAGAAAACTAGATGGGTTGCGTAGCGACATCTTTAGGTCTCTTTTGAGTGTTTTAGTGAAAATGTTCACAGGTTTAGATTCCTTAGGTTGGGCAAGTTGCATTTTTGATGGGTTGTAAGGACACAAATTCCGCCATCATAGCAGTGTTTGGTAATTTGAGCTTCAATCACACCAATACCTTCAGCATCAAGTGCAGTAAAAGGTTCGTCTAGAAGCCAAACTTTAGCTTGAGTTATAAAAAGGGCTGACAAAACAACCCTTCTTTTTTGACCAGCAGAAAGGTTTGCGGCATATTCATATTCGAAATTTTTTAAACCAACATTTGTGAGTGCATCATTAAGGGTGTAATTATTGCTACTAATGTTGAGCTGAGTAAGGTAATCAAGATTTTCTTTACAATGTAGCTCAGGACTTAATGCTGGGAGATGGCCCAGATAAAATATATCAGCCTGATAATCGTAGGATCCGACCTTGTTATCGTTAATCGATAATCTGCCAGATTCTGCTGAGTTGAGTCCGGCAAGTATTTTTAAAAGTGAAGTTTTGCCTGAACCATTGGTTCCTGAAATTTTTAGTATTTCTCCTGAATTCAGTTCAAACGAGAGATTACTAAAGAGTTCTTTATAACCCCTTTGACAAGTTAAATCACTAACGGTTAGTTGAAACATGACATTATTTTAGTGGATTAGTCTCTCGAGCGCGATAAAACGTAATCAGTATTAAAGCATTTAGAGGAGGATGTTTTGTATTTTTATTTCTATTTATTATCGGTTAATCCAGCCAGTTCGCTCTTATCAATTTCAGCTAGAATATCTCCATCAAAGACTAACCTTAAACGATAATGTATCACTTGTTCACCATTTAGGATTGAATGATGAATGTAATCCCATTGATATTGATGAAAAGGATCATTAATACTCGGCGATCCAATTAGCCACTTAAAATCGCAAAGCCAAGTATAGTTAAAGTTAGTCTTTTCATCTTGTGTTAAACGATTAAAATATTGATAGGATTTTACCTTAAGGATTTTTTCAATGGATGCTGAAGATTTAAAAAGTGCTGGTCTAAAAGTCACTTTACCTCGGTTAAAGATTTTAGAGGTATTAGAGAAATCACCCAATCATCATTTGAGTGCTGAGGATATTTATCGGACTCTGATGGAACAGCACGAGGAAGTCGGAATCGCAACAATTTATCGGGTTCTAACTCAATTTGAAGAATCAGGAATTATTAATAAGTTAAATTTTGAAAATAATCAGGCTGTTTATGAACTCTCAAATGTTGAGCATCACGATCACTTAGTTTGCGTTAAATGTAACATAATTATTGAATTTCAAGATGATGTAATTGAGCGGCATCAATTACAAATTGCAAACAAATACGACTTTCAACTTACAGATCATTCACTGTATCTTTATGGACTTTGTAAGAACTGTAAAGAGTCTCTCTAGAGACTATCAATAGATATGGAAGATTTTATTCTTAGGGCGTTAACGGCCTCTCTAGGAGTCTCGGTAATTGCCGGCTCTCTTGGATGTTTTGTAATATGGAAACGTCTATCGTATTTTTCTGACTCGATTTCTCATAGTGCATTATTAGGCGTTGCATTGGGTTTAGCAACAGGTATTGGGATAAATATTGGTCTAGTTATTGTTGGTGTAATATTTGCGACTCTTATTGTTGTATTGCAGCAAAAAGGCTTTTGGTCAAATGATGCTATTTTAGGGATTTTCTCTCATATTGCACTCTCAGTAGGTATTGTCGTTTTGGGTTTTGTAGGTGATCGAAATACTGATTATTTCGCCTACCTTTTTGGTGATATTCTATCGATTAACAGTCAGGATATTTTTTGGATTTTTTCAGTGATGGTTTTAGTCGTTGCGATTTTAGTGTTGAATTGGAAAAGGTTATTGCTATTAACTTTAAATGAAGAATTGGCAAGAGCTGAAGGCCTTAACAAAGTAACCTATGAATTGCTATTTATGTTTTTAATTGCATTAGCGGTTTCAGTGTCTGTACAAATTGTTGGCGTGCTTTTGATTACATCGTTGCTTATTATTCCACCAGCCATTGCACGTGTTTACTCAAAATCGCCTCTGGCCATGATTTTTAGTTCTATCGTTGTTTCTGTTGTGTCAGTTTTTTTAGGGCTTGTCAGCTCGATCCAGTTTGATATAGCAACAGGTCCAGCAATTGTAATCACTTTAGGTATTTTCTTCTTTATTGCTCAATTACTACCAAATAAAAGCTAATCAAAGGGTATCGTTAAGCTCTATCATTTGATTGGTTTGCTGTTCTACAATTAGCGGATCAATGATCGAATCCAAGTCGCCTTCCATGATTTCGTTCAACTTATAGAGCGTCAAATTAATTCGATGATCGGTAACTCTACCTTGCGGGTAGTTATAGGTTCGAATTCTTTGAGATCGATCTCCACTACCAACCAACTCTTTGCGTTGAGTAGCCTGTTCTTTTTGTTGTTCGTGCTGTTGTGCATCTAGAATTCTTGAAGCCAGTACTGACAGGGCCTGAGCTTTGTTTTTGTGTTGTGATCTACCATCCTGACATTCAACAACAGTACCTGTACTCTAAAAGTGTCAATTCTGACATCATTAATATTAATATTCACTTCTTTAATATCAGTCACTTCAGGCATAACTGCAATGGTACAAGCAGAAGTATGAACTCTACCTTGTGACTCAGTTTCAGGAACCCTTTGTACTCTATGAGCTCCCGACTCAAACTTAAGTTTTGAGTAAACATTAGAACCACTAATGCGAGCAATGATTTCTTTAAATCCACCATGTTCTCCAATATTTGAACTCATAACCTCCATTTGCCATTTATTTTTCTCAACATAGCGTGAATACATTCTATAAAGGTCACCTGAAAAGATACTCGCCTCATCACCACCAGTTCCTGCACGAATTTCAATAATAATATCGTGTGAATCTTTTGGATCTTTTGGGAGAAGAGATTTTTTTAGTTCCAATTCAAGTTGATCCAATTTTTTCTGACCCAAAGCGATCTCTTCTTCTGCCATCTCTTTTATGTCTTGATCATTCTCTTTAAGTAATTTTTGAGCCGCATTAATATCCTTCATGGTTGATAGATATTGTTGGTACTGATCATTAATCGGGCTCAGTTGGGCGTGCTCAATTGATAGCTCTCTAAATTGATTTTGGTCAGAAACAACGGATTGGTCAGATAGTAGCGCGTTGATTTCTTCAAGACGCATGGATAATTGCTCCAGCTTTGCAAGGATAGAATGATTCATGAGTTATGAATATTAGTAGTTTTTTTTGAAACTGGTATGGAGTCCTTTATTTGTTCAAGATTAATTTTTGGGGATTTTTTAATATTTTCAAAAGTTGTATGCAATAACTTATTTGTTAACTTATCCGCTAACTCTTCTACAACTAGATCAGGGTCAGATCCAGTTTCTAGTTTTTTTATTGCACTTTGTAATAGTTCATTCTTAAGTAGATTTGCATTTTCGCGATACTTTTTAATAATTTCTTCGTTAGGAATATTATTTAGCCATTCTATAAAATCATGGCTTTTCTCTCGAATAATTTCTTCGGCGATAAGCTTGTCTTTTTCTCTGTTTTCAAGATTGTTATCAACCACTTGTTGCAAATCATCCACGGTGTAAAGGAAGACATCCTCAAGTTGATTCGCCTCATGCTCAATATCTCTTGGGATAGCTAGATCTAATAACAGCATTGGTTGATGCTTTCTTTGAATCAGTACAGTTTCAATAAGTCCTTTACCTAGAATTGGAACAGGCGAAGCGGTCGAGGAAATTACGATATCCGCTCGATAAAGATGTTCAGATAAATGTTTCAGATTGATTGCTTCTGCTTCATAAGTAACAGCAATGGTTTGTGCATTTTCAATCGTTCTGTTAACAAAAATCATGCGTTTTACACCCTTTTTATGAAGATGTTGAGCACTTAACTCTATCATCTCACCAGCTCCAATTAACAGCACGGTTTGGTTGGCTAAATTCGTAAAAATCTTTTCGCTTAATTTCACAGCACAATAAGCAACTGAAACTGGTGAAGCACCTATATTGGTATCAGTTCTTACTTTCTTTGCAGTTGTAAAGGCATGTTGAAAGAGTTTTTCAAGAATTTTATCTAAAGCGCCTTGTTGTTTTGAAAACTGATAGGCCTCCTTAAGTTGGCCAAATATTTGAGGTTCGCCAATTACCAAGGAATCAAGTCCAGAAGCGACACTGCAAATATGTTGGATAGCTTCATTGCCTTTAAAAAAACTCACATATTGCAATAATAGGGAATGTTCAATACCATGAGTAGTTGCTAAAAATTCTGAGAGAATCTCACGAATATTACCCACATCATATGTCACATAAATTTCGGAACGGTTACAAGTAGAGAAGACAACACAAGCCTTGATTCCGGGTATTGACAAGAGTGATGAAATAGCAGGTGCGAGTTCATTTTGAGCAAACGCCACTTTTTCTCGAATCTCAACAGTCGCTAGATGATGATTAACACTTAGTACTGCAATATTTGACATTCACAAAAAGGTTAATAAATTTAGCATTCAATTATACAGTGTCAGTGCAATTTTGGCCTAATGATAGCTTTTGTAAAGTTTTTGTTGTAAATTGATTTCTAAGCTACAATTACTTTTTATATATAAAAAGTAATATTTATGAAAACAAAACAATTTGAAATCATATTGCAATCGAAAGAAAGAGGTTTTCACTTGGTCACTGAAGAGGTATTTGGACAGATTCCAGATTTGGATGAAGTTCGAGTAGGGTTGCTTCATTTGTTTATCCAACATAGCAGTGCATCAATAAGTATTAACGAACATGCAGATCCAAGTGTAAGAAAAGATTTGGAAAAATTTTATTCGGAGCTTTGCAATGACAAGGAGTATTACACGCATACTTATGAAGGCCCAGACGATATGCCTTCACATGTTAAAGCCTCAATGGTTGGATCAGATGTTACAATCCCAATAACTTCTGGTCAGCCGAACTTTGGTACTTGGCAAGGAATAATTCTTGGTGAGCACCGAATTCGAGCAGGCTCAAGACGGATTATAGCAACGCTGATTTATGATTAATTGTCAAACATTATATTTTCTAGCGAATGTTTTGACCAAGGTTTCATAAAAATTTCATGATTTACTCATGTTTTCTCTACAAATCTTAGAACCTATTGGTCTAAAATGAAGCCAATCATGTACTTAAAATCTCATCACTTATGATTGAAGAGGACAGCCTTGTTGGAGGTGAAAATCAAAGTAACGAAGATCTTATGATTTCATCTGTTAGGCCAACCTCTTTTGAGGATTTTATTGGTCAGGACGATGTGAAATCTCAGATGGCCTTGTTTATAGAAGCCGCAAGATCACGTGATGATGTTTTAGACCATTGTTTAATTTATGGTCCACCTGGTTTGGGTAAAACAACTCTTGCAAATGTTATTGCAAGACAAATGCATGCTGGCATTAAACAAACATCTGGTCCTGTGTTGGAGCGCTCAGGAGATTTAGCGGCGATTCTTACTAAGCTAGAACCCTTCGACATTCTCTTCATTGATGAAATTCATCGATTGAATCCTGTAGTTGAAGAAATACTTTATCCGGCTTTAGAGGATTTTAGCTTGGACATTCTTGTAGGCGAAGGCGTTGCAGCCCACTCTGTTCAATTGGACTTGCCACCTTTTACTTTAATTGGTGCTACGACAAGAGCTGGAATGCTAACCTCTCCTTTACGAGATAGATTTGGTATAGTTCATCGTTTGGCTTTTTATGAGATAAAAGATTTACAAGAAATTATTGAGCGCTCTGCATCCATTTTGGATATCAAGATTAAAAAGGATGGTGCACAAGAAATTGCTAAACGCTCAAGGGGAACTCCGAGGATTGCCAACAGGTTATTAAGACGCGTCCGGGATTTTGCTGATGTTAAAAATAAGGGCATTATTAATAAAAAAATTTCCCAAGAAGCTCTTAAAACGTTAAAGGTTGATGAAGCGGGACTTGAACAGCTTGATAGAGATTATTTGAAACTGGTCATCAACAAGTTTTCGGCAGGACCCGTTGGTCTAGATACTCTTTCAACAGCTCTAGGTGAGGAAAGATTAACGCTTGAAGATATGGTTGAACCTTATCTTCTTCAGCAAGGCTTCATTATGCGAACACCACGTGGTCGTGTTGCGACAGATCTTGCTTTTTCTCATTTAGGAATTGTGCGTCATAACCACACTCAAGATTTGTATGGAAAATGAGTAAGTTGAGTGTCAGAGTTTATTACGAAGATACTGATTCTGAAGGTGTGGTTTATTACGCCAATTATCTAAAATATATTGAGCGTGGTCGAAGTGAATATTTGCGTGAATTGAACTTTAATCAAGAGCAACTATCTCAAGACCATTCTGCTCTTTTTGTAGTTCGATCACTTCAAGCGAACTATCTATTTCCGGCCTTTCTTGATGATTTAATTGAAGTACATACTGAAATCAAATCTGTTAGCCATGCAAGCCTAATTTTTGCTCAGAAAATAGTGAATATAGAGAAAAATACGGTATTATTTAAAGCGGAAGTTAAGGTAGTTTCTGTCCTTAAAAATAACTTTAAACCTTGTGCTTTGCCGCAATTTATCCTGGAGGAACTAAATGGAAGACAATAGCTTATCACTCATCAACCTAATATTCAGTGCAGGCATAGTTGTGCAAGTGGTGATGATAGTGCTAGTCCTAATGTCAATTTATTCTTGGACAGTCATTATGTCCAAGAAAAAGGTGTTGATGGATGCGAAAACTGATATTAAAAACTTTCATCAAAAATTTGAGAGAGAAAGTAAACTTTCTAATTTATATAAGGCTTTACCACCTCTGGCCTCAGATAGGACAGCAATGGAAGATATTTTAGGCTCTGGTTACAAAGAATTTACTCACAGCAAATCTACATCGAATCAATCTCTAATCATGAACTCCGAGAGGGCTTATCGATCAATGAATACGACGGCAAGTAATGAAATTGATCGACTTGATTCCAGTCTTTCTGTGCTTGCAATGATTGCCTCATCTAGTCCCTATATCGGTCTTTTTGGAACGGTTTGGGGAATTATGCACTCTTTTATAGCTCTTGCTTCAGTTAAGCAAGCAACTATCGCTATTGTTGCTCCTGGTATTGCTGAGGCATTAATTGCAACTGCATTTGGTCTTTTTGCTGCGATTCCTGCCACCATAGCATACAATCGCCTTGTTTCCCAAGTTGAAGAGATTGGCAATCAGTACACTGCATTTGTTGAAGAATTGTTTGTTATTCTGCAAAGGCAGCAATGATCGAATTACCTAAGCGCGCTAGACCAGCTACTAATGCAGATATCAATATAGTTCCTTATATTGATGTCATGTTGGTGTTGTTGGTTATCTTTATGATGACTACCCCAATTATTGAACAAGGAGTTGAAGTTGATTTACCCGAAGCTCCTGCCACAATGGTTGAATACGAAGATCAACAACCGACCGTAATTACTATTGATAAAGATGGAAATTATTATATTAATTCGATGATGGATCCAGGTATTGAAGATCCGGGCAACACTAAAATGGTTTCACTTAATGTTGTTGTAAATCAAGTGCTTGCAAGAAGAGAAATTTGGCCAGATATGCAGGTATTTGTTAGAGGAGATGTAGATGCAGATTATGGTACAGTGCTTGGAGTAATTGCCGAACTAGAATATAAAGGTATTGAAAAGCTCGGCTTTATGACCCAAAACCCTAATTAATCAATTTTTTATCTATGAAATTTGTTAACAAGGCACTGAATTTTCTTAAGAATCTTTTGCCAGGTAAGTCTGATAAAACCAACAATGAAAAAGACTCTTCAGAGCTCGTTAAAGGGGAAGGAGATAAAGATTCTACTTTCAAAGCTCTAGTATCGAAGTCAGCTGTATTTATCTTCAAATATCTAAAAAAGTTTTTAATTTTTGTCCTAGGTTTGCTTCATACAGTGGCACAACCGATGATCAAAATTGCCAAAAAACATCCAATAGCTTTTTGGGTAGCAGTTATTTTTCATGTGGCTTTATTAACTGGACTATTCTACGCAGATGTAGGTGAAACAATTCAGAAAAAATCTCTTACATCCCAGTCTATATCTCAATCTGCCCCGATTGAAGCAATAGTGATCGATATAGAAATTATTGAAGCCGAGAAAGAGCGTTTGAAAGAGCTTGAAAAACAAAAACAACAAAAACTGAAGGAACAAGAAGAACGTTCAGAAAGCGCTAAAGAAAGTCAAAAGATTGCAGAACAGGAAGCCCTTAAAGCCAAGGCAAAAAAAGTTATGGCTGAAGTTCAGCGTGAAGCGGAAGAAGCCAAAGCCAAGGAAGCTGAGATTCTGGCACAAGAAGCTGCCAAACAAAAAGAAGAGGCAGAACTTAAGCGAAAAGCCGAAGAAGCCAAAGCCAAGAAAGCTGAAGAAAAACGAAAGACTGAAGAAGCTAAAACTAAGGAAGCTGAAAAACAAAAAGATATAGCTGAAGAATTAGCCCGTCAAGCTCAAATTCGATTAGAAGATGCCGAAAGAAAAACATTAGAGGCGAAGGCTAAAGCACAAGAAGCAGAAGTTCAGGCGATAGAGGCAACTAAAACTCAAGAACTCGCAGAAGCAAGATCACTAGAGGCTGAGAGTAAAGCCCTAGAGGCTGAACAACTGGCGCTAGAAGCTGTTAAGCAAAAGGCAATAATAGAGGCAAAAGCGAAATCAGCTGAAGAAAGTGCACAAAAAGCCGCCAAACTTAAAGAAGAAGCTGAAGCCAAAGCTAAAGAAGCTGAGGCAAAGGCACAAGAAGCTGCTGAACAAAAAGATCTCTCAGAAGCTAAAGCTAAAGAGTTTGAAAAAGAGGCGAAAGAGGCTGCACGCCAAAAGGCTTTAGCTGAAAAAATTGCTCTTGAAGCCGAAGAAAGTGCCCAGCAAGCTGCACAGCAAAAAGAGTTGCTAGAAAGCAAAGCAAAAGAAGCTGAAGCAAAAGTGGAGGAAGCTACCAAACTTAAAGAAGAGGCTGAAGCCAAAGCTCAAGAAGCTGAGGCAAGGGCACAAGAAGCAGAAGAGCAAAAAAACATAGCAGCGGCTGAAAGAGCTGCTGAAAAAGAGGCTTTTGAAAAAGAGCAATACAACCGTCTACTTACTCAAGAAGTACAAGCCGAACAAGACCTAGCCAGAACGCTCATCATTGAGGATCAACTCAATACCTTAAAAAGTGCCTATGTTAATAATATCGCAGCAAGAATTAAAAGTTATTGGAATTATCAAGGTGCAGAGGATGATTGGGGCTGTGATGTCTATGCTCTTCAAGATAATGAGGGTAATGTAAAAGCTGTAAATATTCGAAAATGTAATGTTGACGATAGCGAAAAGGCGCGTGCATTTAAGAACTCAATAGAAAGAGCAGTTTATAAAGCATCACCACTCCCTCCATCTCCTGATGAAGCTGTATTTGATGAAGAAATATTCTTTTACTTTAGAGCTTTATAGAGCTCTAAATGTGCACTATTTTGAAAAACCATAGTGAAATGATCGGTTTTTGTAAAAGGTGTTTCTGATACAACTTTATCTATCCAATTATCAATCTATACAATAAGCTAAAATATCGAGCATGAAAACGCATGACTTTTTATTGGAATTAGGTACAGAGGAATTACCTCCTAAATTACAAATAAAGCTCTCAAATGCCCTTAGAGATAATTTAGTTGAGGAACTTGAGCAATTAGGTATTGCAATAGGCAAGGTAAGTGCTTTTGTCACACCAAGACGTTTGGCTGTCAGTATTCTCAAAATTCAGAGTCACCAAGAAGATCAATTGGTAGAAAGGAAAGGCCCTACAGTGGGCTCACCAGAAAAAGCGATAGAAGGCTTTGCTAAATCTTGCGGTGTTGATTTAAATAGCCTAGAAAAACGCTCGCTTGGTGGCAAAAATTACTATTTTTTTCATGCTAAAGAGGTAGGTCAACCAATTAAAGACTTGCTTCCAGGTGTCGTTGAAAAAGCAGTCAAAAATATTCCACTTACAAGTGCGATGAAATGGGGGGAATTGGATTATTCTTTTGCAAGACCAGTTCATTGGCTGGTGATGTTGTTGGATGATAAGGTTGTGCCTGCAAATATTATGGGATTGGTGAGTGGAAATACTACTAAAGGACTAAGATCCTCAGATAGCTCTTCTTTTGAAATACCTCATGCAAGCGAATATCAATCATTCATGAGAGAAAAGGCAAAAATTGAGGTTGATTTTAATAAGCGCAAGGAAATTATTCGTGAACAAGTTACGTTAGTGGCTAATAATATTAAAGCTCAAGTTGTGATTGATGAATCGTTACTAGATGAGGTTTGCGCATTGATTGAATATCCAAGGGCTTTTTCTGGAAAATTTGATGAAAAATATTTAAACGTACCTGAAGAGGCACTCATATCAGCGATGAAGTCGCATCAAAAATACTTTCATATGATTGATAGTGAGGGTGCCTTGTTGCCATCATTTATCTCAGTAGCTAATATTGAATCAACGAATTTGAATTTGATTATTCAAGGTAATGAGCGCGTTATTCGTCCAAGGTTGTCAGATTCTGAATTTTTTTGGAATCAGGACAAGGCGATAAGATTAGATCAAAGGATTAAAGGACTGGAAAACGTTTTATTTATGAAATCATTGGGATCGATGGCTGACAAAGCAAAGCGAATTGAAAAGCTAAGTAAACATATCGCTGGTTTGGTTAATATTGACGCTCAATCTTGTGCTCGAGCTGGGCTCCTATCAAAGTCAGATCTGATGAGTGATATGGTTGGTGAATTTGCTGACTTACAGGGCATTATGGGCGGCTATTATGCGCTGAATGACGGTGAGTCAGAGGTCGTTGCACAAGCCATTAGAGAACACTATAGGCCAAGATTTTCCGGGGATGATCTTCCATCGACAAATGAAGGTCTTGTAGTGGCAATTGCAGACAAGCTGGATACGATTACAGGAGTTTATGGCATTGGTCAGGCTCCTACTGGCTCAAAAGATCCTTACGCACTAAGAAGGCTTGCATTGGGTTTGTTGCGCATACTCTTAGAGGCGCATCTAGATGTCAATTTAAAAACACTGATTGATGTTTCATTGAATTTGCATTCAAAGGAAGTAGACAGGGAAGCTTCTTCCTCAATATATCAATTTATGATGGAACGACTGAAAGCATACTATAAAGATGCCCATGTTGATGGAAATGTTTTTGAGGCTGTACTCGCTGTGAGTCCTGATTCTCCATTTGATTTCCATCAAAGGGTTGAAGCACTAAATGATTTTATTCAGAAAACCGAATCAAAGAGCTTAATTGAAGCCAATAAAAGGATTGCCAATATACTCAAAGACTTTGACAGTTATGATGTTGAACTAGATGCTAAATTGTTGATAGAAGATTCTGAGAAAAAACTTTTTCAGGCAACTGAGTCAATTGCTAGACAACTATCTGAACAAAAAGACTATAAAGCTATCGTGCGGTCTTTACTAGAGTTAAAAGAGGTAATCGATACTTTTTTTGATAAAGTGATGGTCAATGTTGATGACATAGAGCTTAGGCAGGCGCGTCTTAAACTTATAAGTCGTGTCAGAGGATTATTCCTCTCTGTTGCGGATGTTTCTTACTTGACATGAAGGCGTTAATACAGAGAGTATCATCTGCTAGCGTCGAGGTTGAAGGAAGAATTGTTGGTCAAATTAAGAAAGGAATATTGGTTTTTGTTGGTATTGAAAAAGAAGATGAATTAAAACATGCCAACAAAATGATCAATAAAATACTTTCTTATCGAGTTTTTTCTGATGACGAAGGCAAAATGAATTTAAGTGTCAGTGATATTAATGGCGGAGTTTTACTTGTATCTCAATTCACTCTTGCAGCTGAAACCAATAATGGGACAAGGGCTGGTTTTTCAACAGCCAAAACACCTTTGGAGGCTGAAAATATTTACAACCATATGGTTGGAAGAGCCAAAGATTTAAGTTCTGATGTCGAAAGTGGCATATTTGCAGCTGACATGAAGGTTGCTTTGGTTAACGATGGGCCTGTCACTTTTCTATTGAAATGCTAGAGATTAGTATGAATGAATCTATTCAAGTTTATGGGATTAAAAACTGTGATACCGTCAAGAAAGCAATAGTTTATTTAAATCATCGTGATGTAAATTATCAGTTTATTGACTTTAGGCAAAATCCTATTTCTCGTCAAGTATTGAAACAAATGGTTGAATCTGTTGGATGGGAGTTATTGATTAACAAGCGCTCAACAACTTATCGATCTCTATCTGAAGATCAAAAAAGTAATATCAACTATGATTTGGTATTAAAACTTCCTACATTGATAAAGCGACCCGTACTGGTTCAGGGTGAGAGTATTGTGGTTGGTTTTAGTGAACAGCAATATGCCGAGCTTTTTGATGGGGTAATATAGATTACTTCATTTAACGATAAACCTTTTACTGATTCTCAAGTTCTTTTCTAACTTCATCCATGTCAATAGTTTTGGCTTTTTCAAGGAGACCTACTAGGTCTGCTCCTGAAAGCGATCCAGGTTGAGAGAAAATACCGATACCCTCACGAAAAATCATGAGCGTTGGTATAGAGCGGATTCTAAAGTGAGCGCCAAGAGCCTGCTCTTCTTCAGTATTAATTTTGGCAAAAATCACCCCTTCAACTTTTTCTGAAGTCTCTTTGAAGGTAGGTGCGAATTGCAGACAAGGTCCGCACCATGGCGCCCAAAAATCTATAATTACAAGCTCATTGTTGGTGATAGTTTCGTCAAAATTTGATTGTACTTGGCATTGATCCGGGTTCAAGAATTACTGGTTATGGGCTAATTACAGCAAATAAGCTTAAATTTACTTATATTAATAGTGGCTGTATCCGAACACAGGGTGATTTAAACGATCGTGTTGTCACAATTTATTCAGGCATTAAAGAAATTCTTAAAAAACATCAGATTGATGTTGTTGTTGTTGAGAGGGTATTTATGCGTCCTGACAGGCCAAATCCAGATGCTGCTATAAAACTTGGTCATGCAAGGGGGGCTGTTATTTCAGCCGCTGGGGGGTTACCTATAGTTGACTATAGCCCAAATCAAATTAAAAAAACACTAGTCGGCAAGGGGCATGCTAGTAAAGAGCAAGTATCCTTTATGGTGCAAGAGTTGTTAAAGCTAAATAAGGCTCCTCAAGCTGATGCTGCCGATGCACTGGCTGGGGCAATCTGTCATGCCTACCATTCTTTATAGGTTTTTTGCCTATCGTGGTTTTCAGCTAAAGTAAACCTTGACTTCGCCGAAACCCGGAAGTTTTGCAACGATATCTGAGAGTTGACTATTGATTTCTATAGAACTATTGTTAGTCAAATAATCAAGTGGCAAGAAAAAGTCTACCAAAATTTCACCTTCTAAATAATGCAATTGAGTTCGCTCAAATTCATAAGTGCACTCTTCCAACTTTAGTGCCTGTTGCAAGATCTTCAAAGCTTGAGCTCGTTCTGGCAGGTCTTTATAAGTAGCTGCATCTTTTTCCTCATCATTTTCAGGGTCGATATGTACCGTGACATCATCCAAACCTTCAACACATTCCTTTGCTACCCTCTCAACACTGACACTAATGATATGTCCCTCACTCACCGATAGAAAAGGATTGACTTGAACATGGACATCAGCTGATTTTTTATGTCCGACTCTCCTTGTTCTTAGTGTATGGACGCTATTAACGCCTTTGATGTTAGCTAATGCTGAATGCAATTTTTTGATATCTTCATCATCAATCGAAGTATCAACCAGTTCCTTGGTTGCTTCGAATCCAAGTTTCCAGCCGATATAGATAATCATGATGCCAACGATAATAGCAGCTACACTATCAAGATAATAGTAGCCATTAGCAGCACCAACTATACCAATAATGACGACAACCGAAGAAAATGCATCTGAACGATGATGCCAGGCGTTGGCCTTAAGCATTTCAGAATTAATATTTTTTGCAACAATAACTGTATACCAGTACAAGGCCTCTTTACTAGCAATAGAGAAGCATGCAGTCGCAATTAGCCAACCTTCATGATTCAAAGCGCCAGCGTTTGTAAGTCGTCCTGTAGCATCAAAAATAATTGCTGTACCAATGATCGCTAGAAAGATGCTCAGCCCAAGAGTTGCAACGGTTTCAAAGCGTTCATGGCCATATGGATGTTCCTTGTCTGGAGCTTCTCCAGCCTGTTTGGCGGCATACCAAGCAACCCAGTCTGTGAGTAAATCAGAGAATGAGTGGACACCGTCAGCAACCAAAGCGCCGGAATTTCCAATAATTCCAACAATGACTTTGAAGACAGACAGTAGAAAATCAACTATAGCGCCTACGATAGTGACTTTTTGACTTTTTTTGGCACGAGCAATCGAATCCATTGTGACTTGAGTTGTTTTTGGTTTTAACCTTATTTTAAGTTATCTGATTATCAATGAGCATTAAACTAACTGTTCGTAGTTTCAACAACTATATTGTATCCAGGTAGGGTGTCTAGCAATTGTTTGCCATAGAATTTTGTTCTTATACGATTATCAAAAATTGTAATCTTACCTGTATCGGTTTCTGTTCTGATAAGTCTACCGCAAGCTTGAACAAGTCTTAATGAAGCATCTGGCAAGGAAATTTCCAAAAATGGATTTCTGTTTAAAGATTCAAGGTAAGACTGTGTAGTTTTTTCAATCGGTGAGGTAGGTACGCTGAAACGTAATTTTGCAATCATAACATGATTTAGATTATCACTCTTGAGATCTACTCCTTCTGCAAAACTATCCAAGCCAAAGATGATGCTGCCTTCACCATTCTTACGTTTTGCAATGTGCTTTTCAATAATACGTTTTTTGCTGTACTCACCTTGAACCAACAATTCACAGTCTATTGTTTTCTCCACTAAGTCCGCTACCATTTGCATTTGACTGTTGGAGGCAAACAGCACTAAGGTTGCTTCTTTTTCATTTATGCGTTTTTTTAGCTCCTTGGCAAGTTCTTGAGTATGCCCATATATATCAGAAGGGCTTGCCTTCATGCTGGCGACAATAAAATCAACAGATTTATGATTAAAAGGTGAAGTCAGACGTAGGTATCTATTTTCTTTTTCTTTTAGACCTAGCTGTTGATTCATTCTATCGAAACTACCAAGCGAAGTAAGAGTTGCAGATGTCAAGATTACACCCGCCGCTTTCGACCATATCAAGTTCTGAAGATGATTTGATACGTCAATTTTTGCTGTATGAAGGTGGTAATTTGCTTTCTTATTTGAAAGTTTTGATTTCACTATCCAATTACTTGTTGGAGGTAAGTCGCCATCAGCATTTTGAGTGAAAGCTTTTAAAAGAGAAAGGATAGAAGAAAGATTTTGATCATTTTGACCTATTACGTTATTGAGGTTATCTATGGTTACCTGTTCGACGTTATTTCCTTTGCAATAATCCTGCCAACTATCTTTTTGATCTAGGAGATTACCAAATGCGGCATTAAAGATCATTAATAAGTTCTTAGCTAGATTAGACACATCAGTTGAAACGCCAGACATATCAAATAAATACACGTCATCTAAATATTCAAAATTGGTGATAGCTTCAATAAGTTCGCCAATAGCTTCATCTACCTTCTTAATGTTATTTTCAGAGGTCTTTTGATTTGTAATTTTTGAAATCTGATCGATTGCACCTTGGGTTTGACGAATTGAAGTTTTCATAAATTCAGTGCTGGCATTTATTGAAAAATGAGAGAGCGCTTTTTGGGAAAAATGGTGAGCCTCATCAAAAACAAAAATACAGTCATTCACTTCAGGAAGAATGTTGTTTCCATTTATAATATCAGCCAAAACAAGATCATGATTGGCAATAATCACGTCTGCTAGAGAAGCTTTTTTTCTTGCTTTAAAAAAAGCACAGTCATTATAAAATTCACAGTTTTTTGCTGTGCAAGTAAATCGGTTGCAAGCAACTTTTTGCCAAAGTGAAAATTCTGGCGGACTTTCAAGGTCATCAATCTCTCCACTCCAACGAGCTGAAGAATAGTTGTCAGTCATTTCACTTAGCTTATCTAGTTGATTTTGGCTTGGCGGTTCGTCCCAAAGTAGAGCGTCTTCAAATGTTGTTTGAGTGTTTGATGTTTCCTCTGTAAGGTTCATTAGATTTCGAATGCAAACATAGCGAGATCGGCCTTTAGCTAATGCATATTCAAATTCTATAGAAGAATATTTTTTTGCTTCAACGATGTCTTTATAGAGAATCTGTTCTTGAAGTGCTACGTTAGCACATGCAATGACCAATTTTTTCTTGTTGGCTTGAGTAATTGGAAGGCAACCAATAAGATAGGCCATTGTTTTGCCAGTTCCGGTGGGAGCTTCAACACAAAGAATTGGATTTGATTTTGGGTATTCACCTGCCAGTGTTTTTGCTATCTCAGCGATCATTTTGTTTTGCGAAGAACGATTACTAAAATTAGGTAACTGGATTTTCGCCGCTTCAAATGAGGATCGAATCTGTTTTTTAATTGCTGCAGTTAGCATTCAATGTTATTAAGATGTTCGATTCAGTGACAATTCACATAATAGTTTGAGAGCTGATTGATAGTCAGATTCTGGAATATTTTTTATCGACTTTAATGCTTTTTGTGATTCGCTCTCCGCAATTTTTCGAGTAAATTCAAAAGCATTTACACTGCAAAGAATATTGACAATGTCATCGATATTTGATGAGTCTGCTGTTTCAACCGCATTTTTCAGGATTTTATTTTCTGCTCCAGAGGTTTTTTCAAGAGCATAAATTATGGGTAAGGTAATCTTGCCTTCGGACAAGTCGTCACCCACTTCTTTTCCGATTGTTTGTGAATCTGATTCATAGTCAAGGGTATCGTCAATAATTTGAAAGGCATTACCTAAATGTAATCCAAAGTCACCTAGTGAATTAATCGTCTTTTTTGAAGAGTCTGAAAGGAGCGCGCCTATTTTGCAAGCAGCTTCAAATAGACAAGCAGTTTTTTGCTGAATAACATTAAAGTACTCTGTTTGAGAAACGTTAGTATTTTTGATATTTAATAATTGTAAAACCTCCCCTTCTGCAATCTGGTTTGTTGTTTTTGAAAGGATTCTCATAATAGCCATAGAATTAGGTTCTACCATGATTTCAAATGCTCTTGAGTAAAGAAAGTCGCCAACCAATACACTGGGTGCGTTACCCCATAACTCATTGGCTGCTTCTTGACCACGACGGGTTGTTGACTCATCTACCACGTCATCGTGTAGAAGTGTTGCAGTATGAATAAGCTCAATCACAACTGCCATTGCGTAATGGTCTTTACCCTTATAGTTTGTAGCTCTTGCAGAGAGAAGAAGTAGTAAGGGTCTTAAACGTTTCCCGCCTGAGGCAATGATGTAATGACTCATTTGATTAATGAGATCAACATTTGAATTTAAGCGCTCGATTAAGACTTCATCTGTCTTCTTAATGTCGTCCCTCATTAGGGATTGAATGTCGCTGTAGTTTTTCATAAAAAGTTATTTTAACTGACTTGCTAGTAGATAAACTTCTTTAGATCTGGCACGAGAAGCTTTGGGTTTTTTGATCACTACCTTTTTGAAAGTTTGACGTGCAATTTGAACGTAAGCATCAAAACCATCACCCTGGAAAACTTTCACTAAAAAGTGTCCTTTTGGTGTTAATGTCTTAACTGCTATATCTAAAGCTAATTCCGCCAGATACATAGATTTTGGTTGATCAACTGATAATTGACCACTCATATTAGGCGCCATATCAGATAAGACTGTATTCATTTTTTGACCTTTAGTTAAACTTAAAAGAGCTTCATAAACAGATATCTCGGTGAAATCACCTTGTAGAAAGTCAACTCCAGGGATTTCATCCATAGGTATAACATCGCTCGCTATCACTTGACCAGTTTTGCCTACTGTTTTCGACGCCACTTGAGACCATCCGCCTGGAGCTGCACCCAAGTCAAGAACTTTATCACCCTTATTGATAATTTTTTTTTTATCAATAATTTCAATAAGTTTGTAGACTGCTCTTGATCTATAACCTTCTTTTTGAGCTTTTTTTACGTATTCATCAGTTAAATGCTCATGTATCCATCGATTTGAGCTTCCTTTTTTTGCCACAACTTAAAAATATTAATAAAGTATTGAAGTTATTTTATAAGAGTAAAGCTTCTAGCAAGCTTAAATTAATTTTTAATGAGTTAAAGTTACGCCCAAAAATATCAAAATTCGCAAAAGATTAATAATTGCGAATCAAAAAAAAAGGGCTTGAAATTAACAAAATCTTCATTGTTATTTCATTTCTATAAATATATAATCAGCCTTCTTGTTTTAAATAATAGTTTTTATGGATTCTATTTTAGATTTTTTAGTTCGTCAAAAAAAGTTTGCTTTAGTATTTTCTTTTGCTTTTATTGCAATTGGTATTTTGTCTATGGTTGGGATGCAGCGAGATCAGTTTCCTACTGTAGACTTTGAAGTGCTTAGCGTAACTACAGCTTACCCAGGCGCTTCCCCTGAAGATGTTGAAAAATCTGTTACAAATATCATTGAAGAAGAATTACTAAGCGTAAGTGGACTTAAAGAAATTACCTCCACCTCTAGAGAAGGTATTTCAAGCATCATTGTTACACTTGAAGCAGATCTAAAAGATGTCACAACTGTAAAAAATGATGTCCGAAATGCAATAAACCGTGTCCAAGCTTTCCCTGAAGAGGTTACAGACTTACCTCGAGTAATCGATTTCAATGTCACTGAATTTCCAGTTATAACCATTAATATTGATAGCACATCTGGGAACTTTAACCAAGCAAGGCAAATCACAGATGAGCTTCAGGTTGCTATATCTAGAATTAAAGGTGTTGCTCAAGTTGATAACCCGAGTTACCTTGACAGCGAAATACAAATAAAAGTTAATCCCGACAAGCTAAATAAATATAACATCTCAGTTAATGAAGTTATATCGGCGATTTCAACTCGAAACGCTCGTTTTACTGTTGGTGGCAATAATCAAGAAAGTGTAGAGAAAAACATTGTAATACTCGCTGAGTTTGAAAGTATTGATGATATTGAAGATGTTGTTATCAAGTCGAGCTTTGATGGGCCAGTTATAAGACTAGGAGATATTGCTGAAGTCTTTAGAGGACAAGAAGAAGAAACTTCTATTACTCGTGTCAATGGAACTAAGGGCTTCGTCCTTCAGGTCAAAAAACAACCCCAAGCGGATATTATTAGAACTGTTAAAAGGATTAGAGAGCGTGTAGCTGAATTACAGAAAAATATTCCAGACGATATTAATATTTTTTATACTGATGACTCCTCAGAGGCAGTTGCAAACAGGCTCGAAATCATTATTAAAAATGGCTATATAGGTCTTGCTTTAGTATTAGTCGTTTTGGGAGCTTTTCTTTCACTTAGAACAGCTTTTTGGGTTGCTGTAAGTATTCCCGTGACGCTACTTGGAACAGTATTTGGCCTTGGTCTTACAGGTAATACAATAAACTTAATATCTCTTTCTGGGTTTATTCTTGTATTGGGTATTGTTGTCGATGATAGTATCATTATTGCCGAAAGTATTCACCACTATAAATCCAAGGGAGGTGACCTATATAAAAATGTTGTAATGGGCTTAAAACGAGTCATTATGCCTGTTGTAACAACAATAATTTCAACGATGCTTGTTATGTCTTCGTTTTTTCTCATGTCAGGCATTTTGGGTAAATTTATCTACGTTTTACCAGTCGTCGTTATTTTTGCTCTTGGTATATCTTTTTTAGAAATCACTTTTGCTCTTCCGGCACACTTGTCAACAACTAAAGTCGAAAAACAAAGGACTTGGTTTATACCTGTAGAAAATTTTTACAATAGATTCATGCACTATGGTTTGAGGTGGAGATATTTAATTGTTCCTATATTTATCGCTTTGCTTGTTTACACATCATTTTTTGCATTTAAAAATATTCCATTTAATTTGTTTCCTTCGAGAGGAGCAACGGTTATGTTTGCTAACATTGAGGCACCAAATGGGAGCTCTGCGGCTTACACTGAAAAAATAGTTATTGATGTTGAGAATCTTATTGTCAGCGAAATTGGTGAAGATCTTAAGTCCTATACAAGCACCATTGGTAGCTACTTTACAAATAGGGCCAATATTGAGATTGCTCTTACACCAACGAGTGATAGGGAGAGAGCAGCTGAAGATATGCAAGAAAAACTCAAAGTCTTAGTGGAAGATGTTGAAGGTGCAGAAAAAATTCGTATATCACTATTAAGACCTGGACCACCACAAGGAGCAGATATTGAAATAACCCTTGTATCTGAGAATGATGCTCAGCGAGCTCTTGCTGCTGATAGACTTGAGGAAATACTAAAATCAATTGATGGTGTCGATAATATCAATCGTAATGATGAGATTGGTAAGCCCCGAATAGAAACAGTTCTTGATTTTGATGAAATGGCACGCTTAGGTGTTGATTACTCAGCTGTATATCGTCATCTTAGAACGGCTTTTTCTGGCTCTTACGTTACTGATGCCACAATCGCTGGAAAAGATGAGGATGTTAGGATTTATATTGGTAATGGCTCAAACACAGAAGACTTTATTAAGAATACTACTATAAAGAATCGACAAGGAAACTCAATACCAATGAGTCAGTTTTCAACGCTAAGAGAGATTGAAGGTGAGCCAGACTATAATCATTTAGATGGAGATCGATCAATCAAATTAACTGCGAGTATTGCTGATGGACGTCCTAGGGGAAGACCAAGTAAAGTTGAGCAAGATCAAAACCTTGATGAGGATCAAACTCTCAACAAAAAGCCTGAAGAGGCTCCAAAAGTTAGCAGAGGACCTCCACCTTCTAAGACAATAATATTGGCAAAGGCTTTAAAAGAACTTAATGCATCAGTTGACTTCCCTCAAGTATCTATCATAACCTCGGGTGGAGCGCAGGAGTCAATTGAATCCTTACAAGATTTTCTGAGGGCTTTTGTCGTAGCAATTGTTGGTATTTTTCTTCTTCTTGCTATACTTTTTAATTCATACTCTCAACCCATGCTGGTATTGGCTGCTGTTCCATTTTCTTTGATAGGAGTTGTGTGGGCTTTTTATTTTCATGGAGAGCCGCTGAGTTTCTTTGCTCTAACAGGCTCATTAGCACTAATGGGGGTTATTGTTAACGACTCCTTGGTAATGGTTAGTCACCTAAACTATATAAAACAAAAAAGTGCTGCATTGGAGGATAAGATAGTTTGGATTGCTAGAGGTTCTCGTGACCGTCTTCGACCAGTAGTTTTGACGACACTTACAACAATGGCTGGAGTTTTACCACTTGCCTATGGAATAGGTGGTACAGATGTATTTCTACAACCTATGGTGCTTGCTTTAGGCTATGGTTTGATCTTTGGAACTTTTTTGACCTTAATTCTATTACCTTGTATGTATTTGATGAATTACGATTTTATAAATATGCTTGGAAGAATTAAAACAAGGTTCTCTAGAAAGAAGGCAACTGCTTAGTTATTTATTCTGAAGAGCTAAACGGATTAGCTGTTCTGTTGTGAGATTCTGGTCTTCGATTGCTGAAATCATCTTGTTGGCCTCTTTCACCTTAAATCCAAGAGATTGAAGTGCCGCCAACGCTTGATTTGCATTTGGATTAGAGCTTTTTTTATGATTCATTGTTGAAGTTGAAGTATTAAGAAATTCCACCTTATCAAGCCTATCTTGAAGTTCAACTATGAGTTTCAGTGCTGTCTTTTTTCCAATCCCAGGTGTTTTTGCCAAAAGATCTGCATCTTCACTAATAATACAGTCAACAAGAGACGAAACCGAAAGATGTGAAAGTATGGCGAGTGCCACCTTGGGGCCAACACCGTTTACTCTTATTAGTTCCCTAAACATGTTCTTTTCATCCTTTGAGATAAAACCAAACAATGTATGAGAGTCCTCTTTAATACTCAAATGAGTATAAAGTAAAGTGTCATCAGATGAATTGTCTAATTGGTAGAAAGTGGACATAGGGCAAAGCAGTTCGTAGCCTATACCATTGACCTCTAAAAGGATTTCTGGAGGATTCTTGCTAATAATTTGACCTTTTAGTTGACCAATCATAACCAGGGATATTTAATTAAATGTTCTTCTTCAAACGAACGAATCTGGTCTTCATACTGCAAAGTTAAACCAATATCATCTAAACCATTGATGAGTCTTCGTTTTCGCTCAGCATCAACTTCAAAGTGATAGATGCTGTCTTCTGTTTTAACGCTTTGTTCTTCCAAGTTAATAGCAATTTCACCTGAGTATGTAAATAAAGTGTCTACAATTTCACTACTCAAAACAATCGGAAGAAGTCCGTTCTTAAAGCAATTATTGTAGAAAATATCTGCAAAACTGGGCGCGATAATAGCGCGAAATCCAAAATCTTCTAAAGCCCAGGGTGCATGCTCTCTAGACGACCCACAACCAAAGTTCCTTCTCGTTAAGAGAATTTGAGCGTCCTCATATTTTGGATTATTTAAAACAAAGTCAGGGTTGATTGGACGTTTTGAGTTATCCATGCCAACTTCGCCATGGTCGAGATAACGCCATTCATCAAACAAGTTGGGTCCAAAACCACTTCGCTTGATCGACTTTAGGAATTGCTTTGGAATGATCGCATCCGTGTCAATGTTGGCTCGATCAAGTGGCATAGCGATGGAAGTCAAGGTGTTGAATCTTTTCATGACTCAACTCCTGAAAGGCGACCTTCGATAGCACTTGCTGCGGCAATTGCTGGGCTAACTAAATGGGTGAAAGACCCCTGACCTTGTCTACCTTCAAAGTTCCTGTTTGAGGTGCTTGCACATCGCTCGCCTGCCTCAAGCCTATCAGCATTCATTGCCAGACACATTGAACATCCCGGTTCTCGCCACTCAAAACCGGCATCGATAAATATTTGATCAAGTCCTTCATGTTCAGCCTGTTGCTTTACAAGGCCCGAACCAGGAACAACAAGTGCAAGTTTAATGTTGTTTGCAATTTTCTTACCTTTGGCAACCTCAGCGGCTGAGCGCAAGTCTTCAATTCTTGAGTTTGTACAAGAACCAATAAAAACTTTATCAATAGCGACAGAATTAATCGCAGTATTTGGCTTCAGATGAATATAGTTTAGTGCATTTCGAATACTTTCAGCTTTGACAGGGTCAACTTCCTTTTCAGGGTCAGGCGTTGAGCCATTGATGTCGATCACCATCTCAGGTGATGTCCCCCAAGTTACTTGTGGTTTAATAAGGGCTGCATCTATTAAGATTGATTTATCAAAATAAGCATCCTTGTCACTGTGAAGTGTTTTCCAATAAGCAACAGCTAAATTCCAGTTTTCTCCTGTAGGTGCAAAAGGCTTTCCTCTAACGTATTCTATGGTCTTGTCGTCAACGGCAACCATACCTACCTTTGCGCCAGCTTCGATTGACATATTGCACAATGTCATTCTACCTTCGATACTCATATTCTCAATTGTTGTGCCACAAAATTCAATGGCATAACCGGTAGCACCAGCGGTACCAATTTCACCAATCACATAAAGTGCAATATCTTTAGCGCTGATATGTTTTCCTAAATTTCCATTCACTTCAATTTTCAGATTTTTAGCCTTGCTTTGCCAAAGACAACCTGTGGCAAGTACATGTTCAACCTCTGAAGTACCGATACCAAAAGCTAGCGCACCTAATGCGCCATGAGTGGTGGTATGAGAATCACCACAAACAATACTCATACCAGGCAGAGTTGCCCCCTGTTCTGGCCCGATAACATGGACGATTCCTTGACGGATATCATTCATTTGAATTTCATCGATTTCGAAGGTTTCACAATTTTTGTCTAAGGTCTCAACTTGCAATCTGGAAATAGGATCGCTGATACTGCTAACACCATTTGATCTTTCAGTTGTTGGGACATTATGATCGGGCACTGCCAAGTTCGCTTTATTTCTCCAAAGATTTCTTCCTGACATTGTCAGGCCTTCAAATGCCTGAGGAGATGTCACTTCATGAATAAGTTGGCGATCAATATAAATTAGAGTGGTACCGTCTTGTTCTCGAACCAGGTGTGCAGCCATTAGTTTGTCATAGAGTGTTTGAGCCATTATTCCTAAGCAATACTTGATAAAATGACCATTTTACATTGCTAAATTAACCCAAAATATAGAAATATGGAACAAGTATTAATGTTACTAAATAATAGATTTATTCTTTTTTTTAAAACTTAAGGTTTTATATTTATGTGCGGTATTTGTGGCCAGTTTCGCTTCGACTCAGAAAACGTTTCTTCAAAAACTATCTCTAGTATGATGTCTAAACTTGCCAGAAGAGGGCCCGATTCAAACGGTAAATGGCTTGGAGGTAAAATTGGTTTTGGTCACCAACGCTTAAGCATTATAGATTTATCGAGCAATGGCAACCAACCAATGGTAGATGAACTTCTCAAGTTGACGCTGGTTTTTAATGGCACCATATATAACTATAAGTCTCTGCGTAGTCAGTTAATCGGTAAAGGTTATTCCTTTTTTTCACATTCTGACACGGAAGTAATCATCAAGGCTTACCATTTCTGGGGTGAAGATTGCACCAAGTATTTGGATGGCATGTTTGCCTTTTGTTTATGGGATGAACATAATCAGAAGCTGTTTATTGCCCGAGATAGAATGGGTATCAAACCTCTCTACTATAACTTATCCAATAAAGCATTCACTTTTGCTTCTAATTCGCAGGCTTTGTTAACTCAAGAGCTTGACAAAAGTGTTAACCCTTTAGCACTTCAGCAACAGCTATCACTTCACGGCGTTGTACCGGCTCCAAATACGGTTATTAATAGTATTCAAAAAGTAAAACCTGCGACAGTTATGACAATAAATACAAAAGGCTTATTGAAAGAAAAGACATATTGGTATCCTAATGCGAATAGATCTGAAAGAAACCTTTTTGATGAAGAATATATTGAGAAAACTCACGAATTATTGACCGCTGCTGTTACAAAAAGAATGGATGCGGCTGATGTGCCTATTGGGGTTTTGTTGTCTGGCGGCCTAGATTCCTCTTTGCTTGTGGCGCTACTTAAAGAAGAAGGTCATGAAGATATTCGTACCTTTTCTATTGGATTTGAAGATATTGAAAACGAAGCTGGCAGTGAGTTTGAGTATTCAGATCAAATCGTTTCAAAATTTCAAACCCAGCATCAAAAATATGTTGTTAGTAATGCAGAGGTATTGCCTAGATTGTCTGAAACGGTAATGAATATGGCTGAACCCATGGTCTCTCAAGATGCCGTCGCTTTTTATTTACTTTCTGAACAGGTATCAAAGCATATCAAGGTAGTTTTGTCTGGACAGGGAGCCGATGAAGCTTTTGCTGGCTATTTTTGGTATCCAAGAATGGTAACTGAGAAAGGTAGTGAGATTGAGAGATTTTCCAAACACTATGTAGATAGACCACATGAAGAGTATTTGCAAGCTGTAACCCCAACTTACCAAGGCGATAACCATACCTCTAGTTGGTTAAACAAAGAGTTTGCAAAAAAAGGTGCTGATTCATTTATTGATAAAGTTTTTCGTACTGATATCACTAGACTAATTGTTGATGATCCAGTTAAACGAGTAGATAACATGACAATGGCTTGGGGGCTTGAAGCACGTGTACCGTTTTTAGATACTGAGTTGGTTGAGTGGGCTTTAAGAATGCCAGCAAACTTAAAGATGAAACATGAAGGCAAGTACCCACTAAAGAAAATCGCAAGAAAACTTCTTCCTAGCTCGGTAATTGATCGAAAAAAAGGCTATTTTCCGATGCCTGCTTTGAAGCATGTTCGTGGGGATTTTTTAGAATTTATGTCTGATATACTTACATCCAGTGCTTGTCTCAATCGAGGTGTATTTGATCAAAATTATGTCAACAAAGTTATTAATTCACCTGGAGACTATATGACTGCTTTGAATGGTTCTAGACTCTGGCATTTGGCATTATTTGAGTTTTGGATGCAAATTAATGTAGATAGGTAATACTTATGGAAAAAATTGTTATCTATACTGATGGAGGTTGCCGAGGCAATCCAGGCATTGGTGGTTGGGGTGTTTGGTTACGTTACAAAAACCATGACAAAAAATTAAAGGGCTCAGAGTTAAATACGACCAACAATAAAATGGAGCTCACCGCATCTATAAGAGCATTGCAAGCTCTTAAATCAAACGACATTACAGTCGACTTATATACTGACTCCAAGTATGTAATTCAAGGTATTAATGAATGGATTGATTTATGGAAGGCAAAGGATTGGAAGACTGCTAAAAAGAAACCAGTTAAAAATGTTGACCTTTGGAAGCAATTAGATACTCTTAATCAAAAATTTTCAGTTAACTGGCACTGGGTTAAAGGTCATAGCGATGACCCTGGAAATGAAATGGCAGACCTTTTAGCAAACCAAGCTATGGATGAAATTAGTTAAGTTTTATCTTTTCTAGGTGTCTCAAGGTAATCTAATTCTGCCTGACTAAAGTCTGATAGAAGCCTAGCCTTATTATTAAAGGGTCCTCGCAAATTTGAGCCAATATGTTTTTTTATAAGTGAGTCAAATGTCATAATGGGGTCAAGTCTTCGTTCTCTACAAAGATATTGATACCAATAGTTACCAATCTTGACGTGGCCAATTTCATCATGGTAGATAATATCCAAGATTTCAACCATTTTTTGGAATTTGGAGTCCTTAAATTTGGCTCGAATACTCGGAGTAACATCTAAACCTCGTGCCTCTAAAACCCTTGGCACCAAAGCCATCCTTGATAAGACATCGTAATCAGTATCGACCGTCATTTGCCATAATCCATTATGTGCATCGAAGTCACCATACTGGTAACCAAGTTCTTGAAGATAATCACTGAGTAGAGAAAAATGAGTGGCCTCTTCGTTAGCAACTTTTAACCAATCAAGGTAGTATTGAAGAGGCATATCTTGAAACCGATAAACGGCATCAAGTGCTAAATTAATGGCATTGAATTCAATATGGCAGATTGCGTGGATATTTTTTATCATACCGAGATCTGAGCGATCACGTTTGGGAGAGGTTTGAAAATTAACCAACTTGGGTTTCAAGGGTCGACCAGGAATTGTAATTTTTTGGACACTTAATTTAGATTTAAGGTCTTTGAATTTAATTTGATGCTTATTAAGTTTTTGCGTAAGTGCTATTTTTTCACAAACGTCAATACACATCAGAGCATCGAATGCGAGTTTGTAGAGTTTCATAAGTTGTCGGAGTAAAGCTTTTTGAAACCAATAATTCTAGCCATATATTTTTTTAGCTCTTGCCACAAATGCATCTAGCTGTGAATTGGCAATTTTTGTAAAAATGGGTGAAAGACTCATATCAAGAAGTTTCGATTCAAACTTAAATTCTAAATTCAAAAAAACTTTTGCACCATTTTCACCCAATGGCTCGAAACGCCACTCACCCGAAAGTTGTTCAAACGGACCATCCAATAATTGCATTTCTATTAATCGAAATGGCCTCAATGTGTTTTCTGTGCTGAAAGTTTGCTTTAGTCCCCCTTTATTAATCTGAACCGAGGCAGTGATTTGATCATCAGATTGATTTAAAATGGAAACATCTTCGCACCAGTTTAGGAATTGAGGGTAGTCATTGATGTTGTTGACTAACTCAAACATCTGTTGGGGTGAAAATGGCACAATTGCACTTTTGGATATATGATGCATGACAAAAAATAAGAAAGATAATTCAAATACCATTGCCTTAAATAAAAAGGCAAGGCATGACTATTTTATCGAACAAAGCTTTGAAGCAGGTCTAAGTTTGCTGGGTTGGGAAGTGAAAAGCCTGAGAGAGAAAAAAGTGCAAATAGGGGAAAGCTATGTCATCTTGAAAAATAATGAGCTCTATCTTTTTGGTGCACATATATCACCACTCAGTTCAGTTTCAAGTCACATTGATCCTGACCCAACAAGGACAAGAAAGTTACTTATGCATCGACTTGAAATTGATCGATTGAGAGAAAAAATAACACAGAAAGGTTTTACCGTAGTCCCTTTAAAACTTTACTGGACCAGAGGAAAAGTGAAAATAGAAATTGGACTTGCAAAGGGAAAAAAAGCCCATGATAAGCGTCAGGCCATTAAAGAAAAGGATTGGAAAAGAGACAAACAGAGAGTCCAAAAAGAAATAAATCGGTAAAGTTATAAAATTTTTTTGTAATTATTTTCAATTAACTTTATTTTGATAGTACAATGATTTACTAGATATAGCGTTGGAGGCAGATTGTTTTTTTTGGTTCTTTCCTCCTTAAATAGGTGCACACATTACCTCTTTCACTATTTCTAATTTTTTTTGTCAAACTTCTTTAGGAGAGAATTAATATGAATAAATCAGAATTAATAGATGCAATTGCTGCAGGTGCCAACTTATCAAAAGCCGATGCGGCAAGAGCTTTAAATGCAACAACAAGTGCTATCACTTCAGAGATGGCAAGTGGAGGCGGTGTTCAATTAACTGGCTTTGGTAGTTTTGTAGTGAGAAGTCGCGCTGCACGCACTGGGCGCAATCCACAAACGGGAGCAACTATCCAGATTGCCGCTTCAAATGTAGCAGCGTTTAAAGCCGGTAAGGCATTGAAAGAAGCAGTAAATTAAGTTATAAATATAGACAACATTGAAGGCGCTTTAGGGCGCCTTTTTTGTTTTATGATAGTATTATTCTTTAATCCACTGATAATAAATTAATATGACCCAATTTTCACCATATTGGTGGCAAGATCAACCTCAGTATAGCAATTCCGATAATATTCCAGAGAAGGCGGATATAGTGGTTGTAGGAGCAGGCTACACCGGTTTGAGTGCTGCACTTACCTTGTCGCAAGCAGGTCGCAGTGTAGTAGTTTTGGATGCAGAAGAGATTGGATTTGGAGCTAGTACACGCAACGGAGGTATGTTAGGATCTGGTCATAAAATTTCAACAGATCAAGCTGTCCGTCGCTATGGTTCAAAAATTGCTGCTCAGATACATAAAGAGGCCAACGCTTCTTTAGTCTTTACCACCAATTTAATCAAAGAAAATGATATTGATTGTGAATTGCAAATTTGTGGTCGATTACGAACAGCATGGACTTCACAAGATCGAATTGACATGTCAAAAAATCTAGAAAAATTGAAAGCTATTGAGAATTTTAATTCAAATATGATAGAGCCAGAATTGATGCATAACTCTATAAAAACAGATTTATATTTTGGTGGGCAATTTTATGAAGACCATGGAGCTGTGCATCCACGTAAATTTCATTATGGTTTGTTGCAGCTTGCTTTAAACGCTGGAGCGAAAGTTTTTGGAAAATTTCCTGTCAGAAAAGTTAAACCAGTTTCTAAAGATACTGTTATAGGTTTTGAGGTATTCACTTCAAATACGACCATCATGTGTAACCAAGTTCTTATGGCTACTAATGGATATACCCGACCAAGTCTCTCTAAATACTTATCACGACGAATATTGCCTGTACCGAGTTATATCATAACCACAGAAGATATTGGAGTTGAAAGAGTTAAATTACTTTTGCCTGGTGAGCATTGTATGGTCGAAACACGAAAACGTTATTGCTATTACCGTGCAACACCCTGTGGAAGAAGAATCATGATAGGCACCAGAGCAGCTATGCATTCAATAACAGCTGAACAAGCATTACCGACTCTTCGCAAAATGTTGATTGAAATTTTTCCTTCGTTAGCTGATGTAGAGATTAGTCATTGCTGGACAGGCTTTACCGGATTTAGTTTTAGTAAGTTGCCAAGCCTAGGACATGATCAAGGAATATATTATGCTTTAGGTTATTGTGGAAATGGTGTTGCGATGGCACCTTATTTAGGACATAAGGCTGCTCTTAAAATATTAAATCCTGAAAAAGATCACAGTGTTTTTGAAAAGACTCCTCTTCTGGCCCGCCCTTACTATTTTGGAAGGGCATGGTTCTTGCCATTTGTTAGTGCTGTATTTAGAGGGCACGACTTACTTGATGACTTTCGCCGCAAGAGATCTTTAAAGAAAATATAATTCAGTCATAGAAATAATCTCACCATACTTGTCTTTACCATTTTTACCTCTAACTATTAGCTTTTCACTGCAACATGATAAAATACCGTCTTCTAAAATATTTGAGGATTGTTCATGGAACGTACTTTATCAATAATTAAACCTGATGCTGTTGCCAAAAATGTGATAGGTGAAATTTACTCACGTTTTGAAGGTGCGGGTTTTAAAATTGTTGCTGCAAAAATGCTACATTTGGATGAGATAACGGCGGGTGGTTTTTATGCTGTTCACAAAGATCAACCTTTCTTTAAAGATCTCATGAATTTTATGACGTCTGGTCCTGTGATTGTTCAAGTTCTAGAAGGTGAAAATGCTGTAGTCAAACATCGTGAAATTATGGGTGCTACAAACCCTCAAGAAGCCGCCCCAGGAACTATTCGATCTGACTTCGCTGAATCTTTAGATGA
>LULS01000032.1_pt1 | contig 33420 bp, 27 predicted proteins | sample 728101 | NCBI WGS metagenome assembly LULS01 (sample SAMN03860283, study PRJNA289734) | marine metagenome | biome: seawater column; feature: ocean; material: water; isolation source: Red Sea water column Station 108 - depth 200m | place: Saudi Arabia: Red Sea | collected 2011-10-15 | depth 200 m | reverse complement strand
AAAAGATGCAAGTTCTTTATCCACGTTGGAAGAGTTTGCAGTTCACCATGAAGAGGCCTTTAAAGAAAAAGTTATGACTATTGTTGAACACTATGGAAGTTAGTAACCAAGATAATAATTTTGAGTTAAAAAACTCTGAAGACCGAGGGGTCGGGGTTGTTGCCAAGTGTTCTTTCAGTCGAGGAGAGGTGGTAATGAGAGGAGTGATAGACAAGATCACTGATGTCAACCATGAACATGTTTCCCAGATTGGTGAAAACGAGTTCGTCTCTCCGATTGGTTTTATGGCGCTAGTTAATCATTCATGTAACCCTAATTGCGGTATCAAGTTGAATGAAACCGGTGCACATGATTATGTCGCTATGCAAGATATCAAGCCTGGCGAGGAGATCACTTTTGACTATGCTATGCAGAATTATGATGTTGGATATTTTCCAAGCAAATGTTTGTGTGGAGCAAAAGATTGTCGAGGAAAGATTGGCGGCTGGAAGGATCTTCCAATTGATAAAAAGAAACAATACAAGGGATTTTTTGCACCTTATTTGCTTGAATTGGACATAAAGAATAACATCTAGATAAATACTAACTGAAATAATTAACAGTGTTTTAATTTTTTTTTAACTGATAGGTCTTATGAAGTTTTGCCAACAATTATCAGCCTATTTAAAGGTCAAAGAATACACAGGACATCGCCTATATAACGACATGTTCGAGCAGGCAATTCTTTGTGATCAGGGTGGTTATGATAGCGTAGGCTTAACTGAACACCATTTAATCAATATCTTAATGATGCCGGCGCCACTTCAGTTTGCGGTGAAAATTGCGGAAGCTACAAAAAATATTAAGATAATCACTGCGGTAGCTGTCCTACCGATCCATGATATGAGAATTTTTGCTGGCGAGGTGATTGCCTCCCAAATATTTACAGACGACCGATTAATTTTGGGCGTTGGGAGAGGTGCTTTTGCTTGTGAAATGGAGCTCTTAGGTTCACCACTTGAAGATAGTCGAGACAAGTTTAATGAATCACTTGAAGTATTAAAAGCACTACTTTCAGAAGAGGAGGTTTCCTGGAATGGTCAGTACTATAAATTTGAATCATTGACAGTGATGCCTCGTCCTATGACTAAGAGTGGACCTGACATTATGATGGCTGTTCTCAATCCAGAGGGAATTTATGCTTGCACAAAACGAGGTTTTCATATTATGACAACCCCTCTTTCTGGAGACCACCAACTCATGCTCGACCAAGTAGATGGATTTATACGTGGCAAAAACGAACTCGGAGATAGAGGCAAAGATTTAACTCTATCATTATCGAGAGTTGCTTTTATTGTTAAAAATGAAGCAGATAGAAAAGAGAAAATTGAGATGGCTTATGAGTACTATTCTAGATTTGATAATGTTTTTACTGGTCCAGGGATTGTGAATAATGGCATGATCAAAGTTTTACCAAGAAAACAAAGTCTCGAGGAATTGTCAGAAAGTTTGCTAATTTGCACAGTTGATGAAATGATTGACAAACTCTCACCCTATCAGGAAGCAGGTATTGATCGCCTTATCCTCAACATGAATTTTGGCGCCACTCATAAAGACACCATGGCTTCAATTCAGCGATTTGCAGAGAAAGTGGTACCTCATTTTTCATAATGCAGAAAACTATGATAGTTTTTCATTTTGAATTTTTTTGTCAAGTAAATATCCGGGTTAATAATTATGGCCAGTGTTGATTGTAGTTATTCTATTAAGGGTACCGGTCCAGCAGTTTTTTTTGTTCACGGTATCGGTGCACGTAAAACTTCTTGGAATGAAGTTTGTAAATTCTTGGAAAAGGATTTTACTTGTATCAGTTATGACTTAAGGGGGCATGGTGATTCACCGAAAGGATTATTACCCTATAGCTTGGAGGACCTGGTTGATGATCTAGAAACACTTAGACAAAAACTAAATATCCAAAAGATTCATATTGTTGGACATTCATTGGGTGGAATGATTGGTCCAGCCTACACGAAATCTTTTCCTGAAAATGTCATATCTGTTTCCCTAATTAGTACTGCTGCATTTCGTACAACGGAGGATAGAAATAAAGTTCAATCGGTACTTGAAAGCATGCAAGAGAAGGGGATTAGTCCTATCTTGAGCACTCTTACTGAAAGGTGGTTTACCGATCAATTTATTAACGACAGATTGGCCGATGTAGAGTTCCGTTTAGAGCAAGTTCTGGAAACAGATCCTGAGGTTTTTTTGGATGTATTTCGTATCTATGCTGAAACAGAAATGTCACCCTGGTTAAATAAAATTAAGCACCCATCTCTTGTACTGACAGGCGAATATGATGGTGGATGCAGTCCTAGACTTAATCATCTAATTGCAGACAGTTTGTCAAATTCTGAGCTCTGTATTCTAAAGAATTACAAGCACTCACTGTTGATCGAGGCACCTCATGAGGTTGGAGAAAAGGTTCGTGAATTTCTTCTAAATCAGTCTTGAATAGATGAAAGAAATTTCTTAATATTTCATATTGAAATTAAGCTTTTTTGAATTCAAATAACAGCGAAATTAGTTCGATAAATAAAAAACTTTTATTGACTTACTTTTCATCTGTTTTTATCTTTTAAAAGTTCAAATTAAAGATAAATTTACTAGATTTGATTTTCACCTTACTATATACTCTCTATTCTGATAGGGTTATTTTTTCCTATCAAAAAAAGGGAGATGTTTTTTTTAACAAAAAAGGAGAATTGTTTTGGAAGAACAAATTGCACAAGTAATTGCTTCAGCACAAGTGACAAATACATTTTTTGCTGAAACATATTACTTCTTATCAATACCTTTGATGATGCTGATTCATGTTGGTTTCCTGTCCTATGAAATGGGCGCAACCCGTGTGAAGAATGTGTTGTCTTCAGGTATTAAAAACCTTTTGGCTTTCTCGTTTACAATTGTTGCGTGGTACCTGTTTGGCTGGTGGTTCTATTGGGCCTTGCCAACTGGATTCACAGGGTCGGAAGGCTATATGGCTATCTCTGGTATAGAGTATGCTAATGCTATTGCTCTACCATGGGGCGATTCAGCCCAGTACATGGGTCCTAATGCGGGAGATCATGCCTCTGGTGTTTTCTGGGGCGCTTTTGCGCTGTTTGCCGCGACTACTGCATCAATCATGTCAGGTGCTTTGATTGAAAGAATACAAACCGTAGGGTTTGTTATCTGTGCGATTGTACTAGGTACTGCTGCTTGGGGTATTGCTGCGGCATGGGGATGGCACGCTGATGGCTGGCTAGTTACTCAATTTGGCTATCATGATTTCGGTGCCGCTGGTTTGGTTCATGCGGTCGCTGGATTTTTCGCGCTCGGTGTCTTAGTACAATTAGGACCTCGTGTGGGCAAATTCAACGCGGATGGTTCGGCTAATCATATTGCTGGACACAACATGATGGCTACCGTGATTGGCTTGATGCTGATCATCGTCGGTTTCTTTGGGTTTTTGATGGCTTGTATTATTTTGCCTGGCGAAGGATGGAGTTGGTACGGTGAACATGCAACAACCATTTATGGTACACCAATGACACTATCGGCGCTTGGATTTAATATTGTCATGGCTGTTGCAGGGGGTATTATCGGCGCTTGGATTTTCACTAAAGATCCTTTCTGGATGATGTCTGGCGCTCTTGCTGGTATTATTTCTGTTGCTGCAGGGTTGGATCTCTACTTCCCAGCACATGTATTCATAATTGCTACCGTTGCCGGTATCATTATAAAACCTTGTGCTGATTGGTTAGAGGCCCGTGGCATCGATGATGCTGTTGGTGCTGTTACAATTCACGGAACGATAGGTTTGTTCGGTCTTCTTGTACTCGGTATCTTTGGTTCTGGATATCCTGCTTTGGCGGCTTTCGCTCCTGAAGGTACTGCAACTATCTCTTTCGTTGGACAATTAGTTGGTGCTGTTGTAATGTTCCTTCTTGGTTTTGTACCAGGTTACATTGTAGCGACGGTGTTGAAAGCAGCAGGAATGTTGCGTGTCCCAGATGCGGTACAGATCAAAGGACTTGACCCTGTTAAGGTTCCGGCTCAGGCATTCCCAGAAGGAATGGCTAGTCCAGGATCTGAGAATTAATTAATATAAGGAGATAATTATGGGATTTCCAGCAAGCTCATGGGACGAACTTCTTACAGATGTTGGCATGTACATAGGAGCAGATGGGGGTGCCGGTTGGTACACCTTTATTGCTATTGTGATGTGCATTGTTATTCTAGCGATGGGAAACCAGTCCGAGCATGAGAAGTATGACAAGCATCAGTAAAACGATGTAAGTTTTAAGTAAAAGGGCGGTTTAAATACCGCCCTTTTTTTATAGCTAGGCTTTTTCCATTTTGTCGTAGACTTGATGCAATAGCTTGTCGAAAGCCTTCTGTTTATACCAGGCGCTTTCATCAAAGTCCGAACTTGCAGGCGTATCTATATTGAAGTGTTTGAATGTATCGACACCACGTACAAGCATGGCGGAGTCTTCTTCAGTTTGGGTTTGATACATATCCGTAGAGATATAGTTAATAGTCAGGCCAATACGTCGATTACCAGTTTTGTTGGGATATGATGTATGCATCATCCAGCCATGATGCAAAGAGGCTTCACCAGCCTTTAATGGAACGCTGACTGATTCCTCTTCACAAATATCTTGAATCGTTTGGCCGTGATGGAGTATATTGTTGTCATCTAATGTGACATTATGAGACACTAGTCCGTCCTTATGGCTCCCTGGAATCATATGCATACAGCCGTTTTCCTCTGTAGCGTCCGATAGTGCGATCCAGGCGGCTACTTGTTTGTCTTTACTAAACCCCCAGTAGGTGAGATCTTGATGCCAACTAACATAGGCATCGGAATACGGTTCCTTAATTACAAATGCTGCGTTATATAGCAGGATGTTGGGTCCAAGTAAAATTTCAATATTATCTAGAAGCTTTTTATTAGTTGCCAGTTTATAAGCCATTCCCACAACGGTATGGATTTTAGATCGATAATGAAGTGAGCCTGTTTTTTGTTCAATACCCTCAAGCAACTCAAGATAAGAGGCTGCCTTTTTCCTTTCAATCAAAGGTATCGGTGAAAAATATCCCGCCTTTTTATATTGGGCTTTGAGTTTTTGCATTACTAGCTCAAAATTATTAATTGGAGGTAATTCTAAGATTAAGCGAGAAAAATTTCAAGCGATAATTTATATTTTTAGCAACAGTCGAGCTGGGTCCTCAAGGGCGTCTTTAATGGCTATTAAGAATTGAACAGCCTCCTTGCCGTCTATGATTCGATGGTCGTATGATAGAGCGAGATACATCATTGGCCGAATCACAATCTCACCATCAATCACCACAGGCCGATCTTGTGTTTTGTGCATACCTAAGATTGCACTCTGGGGAGGATTAAGGATAGGTGTCGATAACAAGGATCCAAAAACACCACCATTGGAAATGGTAAAGGTGCCACCACTCATTTCGTCAATACCCAATGTCCCATCTTGAGCTCTAACTGCGCAATCAATGATTGCTTTTTCAATATCGTGCATTGCCATTTTGTGGGCATCTCGTAGTACAGGGACGACAAGTCCACGGTCTGAAGAGATTGCAACAGAAACATCGCAATAAGCGTGATAAACAATATCGTCTCCATCAATATAAGCATTTACAGTAGGAAATTTTTTAAGTGACTCGACAGCTGCCTTAACAAAAAAAGACATAAAACCTAGTTTGACCGAGTATTTTTTCTCAAAAGCTTCTTTATAGGTCGATCTCATAGAAAGTATAGCGCTCATGTCGACTTCATTAAAGGTCGTCAACATGGCAGTATTTTGTGTCGCTGAATGTAATCTTTTCGCTATTGTTTTACGAATTCGATTCATTGGCACTCTTTCTTCTAAACGGTTTCCTTTAAATGAGGCATCTTCTTTATCTGAAGGTTCAGTGCTATTTTGTTGGGGTTCCTGAATTACTTCCTCTTGAACCTCTTCCTGTTTTATTTCTTTGGGAGCTTTCTCAATCACTTCCTCTGGATCCTGTTTTATTTCTTCAGTAACTTCTTCGGAGGTCTCCTCTTTATTAGTTGAATCACTTTCAGTGTTTGGAGTTTCTTTGGAATCATCTTGCGATTTTTTCTCCATTATTCCAAGTACCTGTTGTTCTCCAACTGTTTCCCCTTCATTTGCTTTAATTTCAGTTAGTACACCGGAATCCTCTGCTGGAATTTCAAGTACAACTTTATCTGTCTCAATTTCGACAATGACGTCATCCAGTTCAATAAAGTCACCAGGCTTTTTATGCCAAACAGCCACCGTTGCTTCGTTAATTGATTCTGGTAGTATGGGGACTTTCACTTCTATCATTTCTATATACCCCTTTGTTTGACGGGTTGAATACCTAGAGCCTGTTCAATTACATAGTTTTGGTTAATGTTATGTTGCCTAACGCTGCCTTCTGCAGGAGCAGAATAAAGGTCACGAGCAACAACGTCCAAGGTTTGATTTTCAGGTGTACATTGCATAAAGTTATGTCTTGAGGTATACCATGCCCCTTGATTGATAGGTTCCTCTTGGCACCACAGCAACTCCTTAGAGTTTGGATACTTTGCGATTTCCGATTTGAGCAATTCGACTGGAAAAGGATAGAGTTGTTCTAACCGAAGAATAGCCACATTGTTAATTTGATCATCTTGACGTCGAGTTAACAATTCATAAAACAGTTTGCCACTACACATGATTATACGGTCAACTTTTTTTGCCTTGATGTTGTCGTACTGTTCCTCATAAACGTCTCTAAATTTCCCCTCAGTAAACTTAAATAATGGTGAAGCAGCGAGTGGATTTCTGAGCAAACTTTTTGGTGACATAATAACTAACGGCGCTCGAAACTTTCTCATAACTTGACGTCTCATTAAGTGAAATATTTGAGATGCGGTAGATGGCACACAGACTTGCATATTGTGACTGGCGCATAACTGAAGGAATCTTTCTAGTCGACCTGAGGAGTGTTCAGGTCCTTGGCCCTCTAGGCCATGAGGTAGCAGCATAACCAAGTTAGAGAGTCGCCCCCATTTAGCTTCTGCGGAGGCAACAAATTGGTCAATGATTGCCTGAGCGCCATTAGCAAAATCCCCAAACTGAGCTTCCCATATAACCAGTGATTCTGGATTTGCGGTTGCATAACCGTATTCAAACCCAAGGGCGGCTTCTTCAGAAAGGATTGAATCAATGATTTGAACTCTTCCTTGATTTTTACTGATGTGTTGAAGGGGAATATAGTCTTTTATGTATAGCTGGTTGTGAACAACTGCATGGCGGTGAAAAAAAGTGCCTCTTCCTGTGTCCTGTCCAGAGAGTCTTATTGATGTCCCTTGTTCTGCAAGACTTGCATAAGCTAAGGTTTCAGCAAAACCCCAATCGGCATTAATTTTGCCATCTGCCATTTTTTGTCTTTCTGACAACATTTTTTTAACTTGGGGATGTAGTTCAAAGTCATTAGGAACGGCTTGAAGCTTCTTATTGAGTTTTTTGATACGTTTATGGGTAATGGCTGACTCGTAGGGAGATAACCATGAAGAGTCAAAGTAATCTTCCCAAAGAACCTCCCAAGCTCTTCTATCCTCAGGTTCTATGATGTTGTAGGCAACCTTCTTTCCATCTTTTAACTGTTGACGATAGTCCTTAATCATCTTATCGATTTCTGACTGATTGACAACACCTTGTTTTAATAGAGAGGTGGCATAGTTTGCTCTCGTAGTGGGCATTTTTCTTATCGCTTCATACATCATTGGTTGAGTGACAGCTGGTTCGTCGGCTTCGTTGTGGCCATGGCGCCTATAGCAGATCATATCAATTACCACATCTTTTTTATACCGCATACGATAGTCCAGAGCCAAGCGAGTGATAAAGCTCACCATTTCTGGGTCTTCTGCGTTGACATGAAAAACAGGCGCATTTACCATCTTCACAACATCCGTGCAGTAGTCCGTCGACCTTGCATCGTGTTGCTTGCTTGTAGTAAAACCAATCTGATTATTGATAATGATATGTATAGTGCCTTTAGTGGTATAACCTCTTGACTGGGACATATTTAATGTCTCCATAACAATACCTTGGCCCGAAAATGCGGCATCTCCATGAATCAGCACTGGCAATATTTTTTGACCCTCTTCATCACCGATTTTTTCTTGATGATAGCGAGCATAACCTTCAATCACGGGGTTCACCAATTCTAGGTGAGAAGGGTTAAACATGAGGGCAAGATGGACGTTATTTCGAGAGGTTTTAATGTCTGAAGAAAATCCTTGATGGTATTTCACATCCCCTGTCTGGTTTTTAGTAAGACCAAGATCACCGTCAAATTCCTGAAACAATTTTTCTGCAAGCTTGCCCATGATATTAATTAATACATTCAATCGACCACGGTGAGCCATCCCCAAGCAGATCCTTTTCATTGAATGGCTTCCCGAATGCTCAATCAGGACATTAAGAAGGGGTATTAATGTGTCACTACCTTCTAGAGAGAAGCGTTTTTGGCCAACATATTTATTGTGTAGAAATTTTTCAAAAACTTCAGCTGCTGTCAAACGCTGAAGTAACCATTTTTTATATTCTGGGGTATTTTGTGGCTCCAAGGACATGGTTTCAATTCGATGCTGAATCCACTTCCTTTCCTCAATATTCGGTATCTGCATATATTCAACACCCAAACTACTGCAATAAGTTTTTTCTAATGAGGCCAGAAGCTGGCGTAAAGTTTTGCAACTAGTGTCCTGGTAAGAACCCATACCAAAAGTCATGTCGAGATGAGAGTCATCTAGTCCGAATGCAGAAAGCTCAAATGATGGTGTTGTATGCTGTCTTGGTCGATTTAAGGGATCAATCTTCGCTCTTAAATGGCCAGAGAATCTGTAAGCATATATCAGTCGAAGCACCCCAAGCTGCTCTTTACTTCTTTGATCTGAATGATTACCGACTGAAGTATTTTCAAAATTACTCTCTCCGTAACCGACAAAACGTTCAATCACGTCTTTATGCGAGATAGAGTCAGTTTTCATTATTGCAAGGATTTAGAGAAAGGAAATAAAGAATTTTAGGGTTTATTTGAAAATGTCCGAGATAAACCTGTTGGCTTGAAATTGGCCTACAAACACTCTCTCCCCCTGTCATCAAAATATTCACAATTTGTGAGTTAGATTTTATAACTCAAATTATATAGTCATTGATTTCTGAGAGTGGTTAATTATTAAAAATAATGCGAAATTATTGTATGACAACAATTTGAGTTTTTTTAAATGAAAATATTAATATGAAAACCCAACAACTGTATCATAATCACGAGCATTATTGACGCATCTATGCCGTATATTCTTTTGGCCTATTTAGAGTCTATAATTCTTCATAAGTATGAATAATTTTTTAAAAATTGTAAGTGACAAAAAACACATACTGGCTGATGGTGCTGTGGGCACTAACTTATTCACAATGGGTCTTGAAACAGGCGACCCGCCGGAGCCATGGAGTTTGAATCATGCTGAACGAGTTCGCGCCTTGCATCAAGGCTTTATTGATGCTGGTTCTGACCTTTTCTTAACAAATAGTTTTGGTGGTACAGATTTTAGACTCAAGCTTCACCAGCTTGAGCATAAGGTTTTCGAATTTAATAAGGCTTCAGCTATTGTTGCAAGAGAGGTTGCCGATAAAGCAGACCGTCTTGTAGTAGTGGCTGGGTCAATGGGACCAACAGGTGAGATCATCGAGCCACACGGAGCAATGAGCTCTAAAGAGGCTACTGAAGCTTTTAAAGCTCAAGCCGAAGGACTCGTTGAGGGTGGTGTTGATGTTTTGTGGTTGGAGACCATGTATGCCATGGAAGAGCTGGAAGCCGCTCTTGAAGCAGTAAAAGAGTTTGGACTTCCTGTTTGTGCTACGATGAGTTTTGATACTGCAGGGAAAACGATGATGGGTGATACCCCAGCCAATCTTGCATTTAGGGCAAAAGACCTTGGACTCTCGGGCTTTGGTGCCAACTGTGGGATAGGTGCATCTGACCTGTTGGCAACAATTACTGATATAAGTCGCAATGTGGATACAGATACAACAATAATTGCCAAAGCGAATTGTGGCATTCCCGAATTTAAAGAGGGAAACATTGTCTATACTGGAACCGAAACTTTGATGGCTGACTATGTCCATTTTGCAATGAATGCTGGAGCAAAGATTATTGGAGGTTGTTGCGGAACAACTTTTGGGCACATCAAAGCCATGAGACAAGCAATGGATGAACATCAAATGAAGGGACCACCAAGCCTGTCAGATGTTGAAGAAAAGATAGGAAAAATGTCAAAAGGGTCTAGAGCTATTTTTCTAGGCAGTGACTCTTCTCCAGTCAAAAAAAGAAGAAGTCGACGTTCAAAGTAAATGCTCTCAGTATCAATAAGGCCATAAATCAATTTTTTTCGTTTTTTGAAAAAATTTACGTTAGGATTCCAGTCTGTTACAATTGTTCCTGTAAATGATTTTTTTTTATTCTAAGGAACACTGAAAAATGGCTTCAAATCGAAAAGATACACCTCCTAAAAAGGGTGTATCGATCATTAACAAAGTGCTACCTAGTTTCGGTAGTGACAAGCAATTAGAAGCTTCAATAGGCAAGCAAGTTAGGATTGCGCGAAAAAATGCTGGTGTCACTCTTCAACAGTTATCAAAGCAATCCTCACTATCCGCAAGCATGCTTTCAAAGATTGAGAACGGTCAAATCAGTGCCTCTCTCAAGACTATTCAGTCGATATGCCACGCACTCAATATATCCATCACTTCGCTGTTTAAGCAGCACGATAAAGACGTTGAGCCAACCTTTATTAAGTCTGGCGAGGGGCTAACGATTGAAAGGGCAGGTTCAGATGAGGGTCGCCATTATCAGCTCCTAGGACACACCGTTGGAGGTTCTCTTAAAGTTGAGCCTTGTCTTATTACCGTAACCTCGAGAGATTATAAATTTCCTGAATTTCAACATAAAGGTGTTGAGTTTATCTATATGCTTAAAGGGCAAATGGATTACTACTATGGTACCCAGGTGTATCACTTCAAAAAAGGAGATTCAATATATTTTGATTCAGATAAGCCGCATGGTCCAAAAAAAATCATCTCTGAGGAATGTCAATTTCTAACTGTTATTTGTTCAAATAACCCCGATTAATATTAAGTTATTCACAAGTCGGTTGTTGTTCTAATTACATAGCATAGCTTTGTCTGAAAGGTTTCCAGAATCGACAATAAAGATTAACTTTTTTTTGATATTCAAAGAAGAAATACAATACTTTAAATAATTTCTTTAAAATAAAAAAAATTTCTTGACAATGGAATATCATTAGGAGTATACTTTCCATTCAATTTGTGGAAAGACAAGGATATATTGGTTAAGTTGGTCTTATATGTATTTCCTCTTAACAATCTGATTTATCTAAATTAATCGACAAATTTTTCTGATGCACTTATTTTTTGTTTAATTTAAAAACAGCAAAAAATAAAAGCAAAAGGGGGACTAATCTTGCACAAGATTTTTTTTATTTTTCGGAGAGATTAAATGACAGATTTAGAACAACACGTTAACGCACCCGGACGCGATAAGTTAGTAAAGGAAGTTAAAGCTAAAATCGACACTTTGGGTATTAAATATGTATATTATCAATTTATTTCAGTAACTGGTCGTATTGTCGGTAAGGGTATACCCGCTCGACATTGGGAGCGTTTGGCTGAAAAAGGTTTCCAGTTAGTATACGGTTCAACAGCTAATTTATTCATTGACCGTCATGGTAATTATATCGGTTATGGACCTGAGGCTTCAGAGCTTGTCGGTATAGCTGATCCTGAAACCTTTTGTCAACTTCCATGGGATAAGCGTGTCGCTCGCGTTTTCTGTAGACTTTATAGAAACCGTGAAGAGCGAGACAACCCGGGGGCGGCTTTAACTTCTGATTGCCGTGGAAACCTCTATAGACAACATAAAGAGTTTCAAGACAAATATGGCCTAGACATGCGATGCGGCACTGAACCAGAAATGATGTGGCTTAAGAGAGGTGATGATGGAGGACCTGACGGTGGTGTGACTAAGCCGAACTGTTACCATATTGACCAATTTGAAGAGTTACGTCCTGTATTCATGAGGGTAATTGAATACGCAGAGCAAATGGGTCTTGACATTATCCAGGGTGACCATGAAGATGCTCCAGGGCAACTTGAACTTAATACTCAATTCGATGATGTCTTGCGTAATGCAGACCGTCTCACGACTTATCGTCAAATTTGTGCGCAGGTTGCACGCGAGTTTGGTTTGATTGCCTGCTTTATGAGTAAGCCATTTATGGGTGTTTCAGCTTCAGGTTGTCACCATAACATGTCTTTGTGGAGAGGAGGTAAAGACGTATTCCATCCTGAGATTGCTTCAGGTGATGGCGAACTTCCAGGTATGCCAGGATGCTTCACTTACAAAGAGGGTGGCGAAAACACCTTCATGCCAGATCCTAAGATTGACGAGAAAATGCCTGGTCCTATCGGTCTTAACTCAATTGGTGGTGTTATCAAACACTTGCCGGCGCTGACTTCAATTGGTTCTTCTACGGTAAATTCATATCGCCGTCTTTGGGATACAGGTTTCTGGGCGCCAATTTTTGCTGATTGGGGTTATCAAAACCGTACTTGTGCACTTCGTGTATCTGCACCAGGTCGTTTCGAATACCGTTCAGTCGATTCAATGGTCAATCCTTACTTAATGGGTTCAGCTTTATTGAAAGCGATGGGTGACGGTATTGATAATAACATCGACGCAGGTGAGGCTGAAGAGCGCAACATCTATGAAGCCTTGGAAGCAGGTAAAGATGTTAAGAAGCTGCCAATGTCATTAGGTGAAGCGATGCAAGCTCTTGCAGATGACGACGTAATCAAATCTGCAATGCCGGATGAAATGTATAAAGTCTATCACCACTACAAGAATGATGAGTGGGAAAGATTTAACCATACGGTTACAAATTGGGACACTGAGACTTATTTGGATTGCTTGCCATAGGCTAGCTATATTTAGCTTTTTATTGAAAGTGCCCACCCCTCAAAGGTGGGCAAATTTTATAGGATAGGAGATATAATTTATGTGTGGAATAGCAGGAATTATTCATAAACAAGGTGGAAAGGGCGCAAATATTGGTGAGCAAATGACATCAATGTTGCAGGCTCTGAAGCATAGAGGTCCAGACTCTACAGGCTATGCAATGTATGGCGAAGATACTGGTAATCAAATTATGCGTTTTAAGGTCGCTGAAGCGGCTGATCTTGAAGGCAGTTACGATATACATGCTGCAATTGAGGGTCGTCTTGAATTGATTGATAAACGCCTTGCTGAACTTGGCGTTAAGGTGCTTAAGAAAGAGAGTCCAACCGAGTATTCCCATCGTTACGAGATCGAATTCTCAGGAGACTTGAAAAAAGTGGCCGACTTTATTGAAGATATTGAAGGTGTTGAAATCTTGTCAATTGGTAACTCGCTAGAGTTGATTAAAGACCTTGGCGATGCGGCGGTTGTTTCTGGACAGTACGGTCTAAACGGTTTTAATGGTACTCACGGCATTGGACATACACGGATGGCGACAGAATCAGATGTAGACATTCGTTCTGCTCACCCTTATTGGGCATATCCTTTTAGTGATGTTGCTGTTGTTCATAATGGTCAGTTAACCAATTATTGGACAAACAGACGTGCACTTGAGCGTAAAGGTCACCGATTCTCATCTAACTGTGACTCAGAACTCATCGCAGTTTATATAGCTGATAGAATGAATCAAGGTGATGACCTAGAGACAGCAATGAAGGATTCAGTTGAATATCTAGATGGCGTTTTCACTTATCTAGTAGCAACAAAGGATGAACTTGGTATGGCCAAGGATGTTATGGCCGCCAAACCAATGGTTGTATATGAAGGCGATGATATGATTGCACTAGCTTCAGAAGAAGTGGCAATCAGAAAATTGTTTGATCATCACATTGACACATTTGACCCATATCACGGAGAGGTGAGAGTATGGCAACATTAAAAAAGGATAAGTCTCATGAAATGGGACTTCATGAAGAGCAATTAAAGGGACGCACCCAACAACGTTTTTTCTCGGTTGATGAAAGCGAAAATCTAACATATTTTCACTCATTTGAGGTCGACACTAGCAAAAGTGGAACTATTGACGCTCTAGAAATGTCACCAAGAGAGATTAATACTGCAATTAGAGAATTAATGGAAAAAGGTATAGGAAACATTACGGTTGATAATCCTATGTCAAGGCACGGCGTTGGTGTTGGTATCCTCAACCGACTTAATTTAACTTTTTCTGACAGTTTGGGTTACTTTGGTTGTGGTTTGATTGATGGCCCTAATGTTCATATTAAGGGACGTGTTGGTTGGTCATGTGCAGAAAACATGATGGCCGGTACAGTTGTGATTGATGGAAATGCGGGTTCTACATTTGGTGCCGCCATTCGTGGAGGCGATCTTGTATGTAAAGGCAGTGTTGGAGCGCGTACTGGTATTGACCAAAAAGGAGGCACTATCATTGTTGGTGGAAAAACAGGTGCTTTCTCTGGTTTCATGATGCAGCGTGGCCGCATGATAATTTGTGGTGATGCTGGGATGAACCTAGGTGATTCAATGTATGACGGTACAATTTATGTCGGCGGTGAAGTCGAAGAACTTGGTGTAGATTGTGTACCGGGTGAAATGACAGAACTTGATGTTCGATACCTCACATCTAAATTAGATCTTTATGACATGAAGGCGCCTAAAGGTGTTGAAAAAATGCAAAAGTATGTTTCTGGTAAACAACTATGGAACTACGATAATCTAGAACCAAGTGAGAAAAAACTGGTTCTTTAATCATACTTCTAAATAAATTAAATAAAAGGAAATATTATGAGTGATACAGACGATCAATACAATTTAGGTAAAAGTTTTATCTTCCCTAAGGAGGTGATAAACGATATTCATATCAAATCTGACCTAGGTCGTTACAGAATGAGAGGTTTTTCTCTATTCAAAAAGATTCCAACATGGGATGATTTAACTTTTATGCCTGGCACTCTTACCCGTTTTGTTATTGAGGGCTATAGAGAGAAATGTTTAACAAAAACGATTATTGGACCAAACGCTAAGCGACCACCGACCACTAGAATTAGACATTCCCGTCTACATTACAGGTATGAGTTTTGGTGCTCTAAGTTACGAAGCTAAGACGGCTTTAGCCCGTGGTGCCACCATGGCTGGTACAGCGACTTGTTCTGGAGAGGGCGGCATGATTCCAGACGAAAGACGCTACTCTAGCAAATGGTTCTACCAGTGCATCCAATCTCGTTACGGTTTTAATCCTAATCATTTGCGTTTGGCTGATGCTGTTGAATTCTTCATCGGTCAGGGTTGTAAGGTCGGTCTAGGTGGTCACTTAATGGGCCAGAAAGTAACAGACCAAGTTGCAGAAATGCGCTCACTACCAGCCGGTATTGACCAACGTTCACCTGCAAGACATCCTGACTGGTTAGGTCCGGATGATTTAGCGCTTAAAATTGGAGAAATTCGTGAGGCGACAGATGGTCAGATTCCCATTCAATTGAAGCTAGGTGCTGCGCGTGTATACGATGACGTCCGTATGGCAGCTGGAAGGGGGTACCGGTGCTGGACCTCACTTGGCAACAGAAGAAACAGGTGTTCCAGGAATTGCAGCAATCCGTCAAGCCCGTAGGGCGCTCGATGATGTTGGTATGACAGGTGAAATCACATTGGTTTATGCTGGTGGTATCCGTAACGGTGGTGATGTAGCTAAAGCAATAGCGCTAGGTGCAGATGCGATTGCTATTGGTCATGCTGCTTTAATGGCACTGAACTGTAATAGAGATACACCAGAAGCAGATTACGAAAAAGAAATGGGTGTTAAAGCTGGTGAATGTTATCACTGCCATACAGGTCGTTGCCCAGTTGGTGTTGCAACTCAAGACCCTGAGCTTAGAAAACGTCTTGATCCAGATGCAGCTTCGGAGCGTGTATATAACTTTCTACACACATTAGCAATTGAGTGTCAAATGATGGCTCGTGCTTGTGGGAAGACGAACATACACTCATTAGAGCCAGAAGATTTAGCTGCTTTAACTATGGAGGCTTCAGCCTGTGCACAGGTTCCTATTGCAGGATCACAGTACACTGTTGGCCGCCCTGATATGACAAGATTTTAAGATAAGGAGTTATTATGAGTACTAATGAAGAAGCATTTGTAGTTGGAGCTGATGGCTTAGATACGGATCGCGAACAAGAAATTGGACAACACATTGGCTATAGATATGATGTGAACTTAGTTCCTGACCTTAAGTTTATAACTCCATTTCTGCAATCATATATTGACAAAATGGGCTGGAAAGACCTTAACTGGTTAGAGGATGTCCATATGGGTTATGAGGGAGACCAAGCAGCAGTTTTTGATAGAAATATTAATGGCTGGGTCACCATACCTGACACGATTACACTTCCAGACAATCAACAGGAGCGTGATATGATTGCTCGTGAACTGTTGATTAAGTTTCAGATGTCTGAAAACCATCCTATGGTTGATCTGAACAACGCTTACCGTAAGTTTTAATTTATGTAAGTGATTTTTTTAGGGATCGAATTGATTGCTATTCAAAATCAGCTTTCAATTCTGTTTCCTTAGTTTTACGGCATCTCTCCCCCTGAGGTGCTGTTAAAACTAAATTTATTACGATTGGATCCAAAAGCGAAGTTTAATATATGGCCAATTTTTTCATAGTAAAGTGAATTTTTTCAACATTGACTGTTGACATACTTGTTCAGTATAATTCGCCTATTTATGGATATGCGTATATATGAGATTATCCAATATTAGATATACTGATGACTGTGAGACCTACCAAATACTTGGTGGTGAAGCGGTTTCAATTGACTTGCAAAGCGGAGACTCTGTTGAAGTTATTGACGTAGAAGGTGACCAGAAATGCAGCCTTTTAGCGTTTGACTCAAAAGGCTCTTCATTGATGGATGCACTTGACTGGAAAACTCAGCCAAGCAACAATTCTTCAAAATTCTCTATCGATGATTGTTCTGATATGCTTAAGGCAATCTTAGGTCACAACAAGATTAAAACTAATAATCTGAAAGGTGCTGACCTTTTTTCAGCGGCAAGTCCCGCTGACTCGCGTCAATCTTTTCGTATTGATAAGGACACATTATGTATATTCGATGCAAAAGGTGGTCCTATGATTGTCGATGATCATGACGCACCAACAGAGATTTTGATAAACGTTACTCGCGTAAATCCAACCAAGTCATCTGAACGTCTCCCAGAGCCTCTAGCAAAAAACGCTAAGGAAATTAGGGTAAAAAACAGTACAGCAAAGGCTTATAAAGTCAAGGCAGGTGAATATATACAGGTCATTGATGTTGAAGGGCACCAATGTTCAGATTTTCAAGCCTTTTTAGTTGAAGACTTAAAAAACAATAGGGAATTAAATCTCGACCCAACGGTAACAAGATCACATATGCTTAAAAGTTATCCTGAGCCGGGGTGTCACGACAAATTTTATAATCAGAATTCAGTTCCGCTGGTTGAAGTTGTTCGAGACACTGTTTGTAGGCATGACACATTTGGTTTGGCTTGCAATGCTAAATATTATGAGGATAGAGGTTTTCCAGGGCATGTCAATTGTAATGAGAACTTCAACAAATCTCTTGCAGAGTATGGAGTCGCGCCACGAAAGAATTGGGTGGCTGTGAATCTATTTTTTAATACAGCAATTGAAGAGTGTCACGCGTTGTCTGCAGATGTTTCTTGGTCAAGGCCAGGTGACTATGTTTTATTTAAGGCATTGGACGATTTGGTCTGTGTATCGTCAGCATGTCCAGACGACACCTCCTCTGCTAACAATTGGAATCCAACCGATATCCATGTTAGGATATACGATAAAGGTAACAATTTTTCACCAGCGACGGCTTTTAGGCCTGACCCACAAACAATACCCACTATGACTAAAGAAACCGGTTTTCATAAAAACACTTCAAAATTAACCAAAAACTTTGATAACTATAATGGCTATTGGTTGCCTCTAGATTACACTAATTTAGGCGCCATAAAGGAATACTGGCAGTGCCGAGAAGGGGTTGTCATGATTGACTTAGCACCACTCAGAAAGTTCGAGGTCTATGGTCAAGATGCAGAGACATTGATGCAGTATGCAATAACCCGAGATGTTCGTAAGCTGGCGGTTGGTCAAGTTGTCTATTCTGCTATGTGCTACGACAATGGATGTATGGTGGATGATGGTACATTGTTCCGTCTTGATGAAAATAATTTCCGCTGGGTCGGTGGTTCAGATGATGGAGGCAAATTACTTCGTAAAATTGCCAAGGAAAAGAATTTAGAGGTGTGGATCAAGTCTTCGACAGACCAACTTCATAATGTTGCTGTTCAGGGTCCAAGGAGTCGCGAGACGTTGGCCAAAATTATCTGGACACCAAGACTCCAATCTGATCTTGAGGATCTTAAATGGTTCCGATTCTCAATAGGGCGTATCGGCGGTGAGTTTGGCATACCGGTGATGGTTTCTCGTACTGGTTATTCAGGTGAGCTTGGTTATGAGATTTTTGCTCATCCCGATCACTGTGAAGCTGTTTGGGATGCTATTGCTAAGGCCGGTGAAGAGTTTAATATATGTCCTCTAGGCCTTAATGCACTTGATATGTTGAGAATTGAAGCGGGTTTAATTTTTGGAGGTTATGAGTTCTGTGACCAGACGGATCCGTTTGAGGCAGGTATCGCATTTACGGTTCCATTGAAGACAAAAGAGGACGATTTTTCTGGAAAAGAATCTTTGATTCTTCGTAAGAATTCTCCCCAAAGAGTCCTTGTTGGGTTAGAATTACACAACAATGAAGTTGCGCTACACGGTGATGGCGTGTATATTGGTAAGCAACAGGTAGGAATTATTACAAGTGCAACACGTTCGCCGATTTTAAAGAAGAACATTGCCTTGTGCAGAATTTCAGTTTCAGAGTCAGAAATAGGCACTGAGGTTGAGGTAGGAAAGTTAGATGGACATCAAAAGCGCCTAGCAGCGACTGTAGTTCGCTTTCCGTTTTATGATCCTGAGAAGACTCGAGTTAGAATGTAAAATAATCTCAGGATACTGAACACTCTTAGAAAGTAATGAGTTCTAAGAATGTTAGTTTGATTTTTTTTTAACGTTAAAAAAATCATTTTATAAAATTGTTTATTTTGAACGTTTCATCTTATTTAAAGCGATAACAAAATATTCAATAAAACTATAAAGGAGAAATAAATGAAAAAGTTAACAAGTAAAGTAGCTGCAGCTGCTTTAGCGATGTCTTTAGCTTCTGTTTCAGGTCAAGCTGTTGCAGACTCTTCAAAGCCAATCGTTATACCAATTCACAACTGGTCAAGCCAAGTGGTTATGTCCTACGTGATTGGTGGTATTTTTGAGTCTATGGGTAACAATGTAGCTTACGTTCCTGCTGACTCGAACGGTGTATATGAATCGATTCGTCTTGGAGACGTTACTATATCTCACGAAGTTTGGGAAGGAGCCTTTGGCCACGCTTACTATACAGCCATGGAGAAGGGCGGTCTAATAGAGGCTGGTACCCATTCTGCCTTGACTATTGAAGATATGGGCGTTCCTAAGTGGGTAATAGATCAAAATATATGTCCTGGACTTCCAGATTGGAATGCTCTTAAAGGTTGTGGATCAAAGTTTGCCACTGCCGATTCTGGTGGTAAAGGTGTTTGGTTAGACGGTCCTTGGCACGTTGACCCGGATACCGGAAAGAATCTATTTGAAGACCGTATTCCAGCTCTTGGTTTAGATGATGAATACACTTATAAACAAACTGGTAGTGCAGACGCTCTTTGGGCCGCTATTGATTCTGCAAAAGCTGCTGGAGAAGGTATAATTATATTTAACTGGACACCTAACTTTACGGATAGTGATGGTTTTGTATTCATAGAGTTTCCTCCATACTTCTTTGGTTGCCGTGAAACAGAAGGCGGTGACGGGGCTTGTGGTTCTCCCAGAGGTTGGTTGAAGAAAGCGGCGAACTATAAGTTCCCTAAGACTCATCCGATGGCGTATAAAGCATACACTAAGATGGACTTCAATACTTCAATGATCGGTCAGATGGCTGCTCTAGTTGATATTGATAAGATGTCTCATGAAGATGCTGCAGCTAAGTGGCTTGCAGATAACGAGGATGTTTGGAAGGCTTTCTTAAAGTAATGCTTTAATCTAGAGCGCTCTTTATTCGAATAGAATGAGGGGTGTTTGTTAAGTACTAAGTACCCTTACCCTTAAATTAATTATAATAAGGGGGTAGGGGTATTTTTGTATATACTAAGTGTTTTTTGTTTTAAAGAATTTAGGAAGATATTATGTCTGATCAGCAACCTGTAATTAAATGCGATTCCGTTTATAAAATATTTGGCAAAAATGCCGAAAAAATGCTTCAAGATGCCAATGGCAAAGTTGTTGCTGCAGAATTTCAAAAAGCTGGCTGTGTAGTCGGTGTTAATAATGCCTCTTTCGAGGTTAATAAGGGTGAGATGCTTGTGGTTATGGGTCTTTCAGGCTCGGGCAAGTCGACCTTGCTTCGTTGTATTTCAAGACTAACCGATGCCACTGCAGGGAATATTTATATTGAGGGTGAAGATTTAATCTCAATGAGTGATAAGGAGTTGATAGAACTTCGTCGCAACAAGATGGGCATGGTGTTTCAGAGTTTTGCATTATTACCCCATAAAACCGTATTAGAAAATATTGCCTTTCCATTGCAAGTGAAAGGCAATAGCACAAAAGACAGCATGCAAAGAGCCAAAGACATGGTTGACCTTGTTGGCTTAACTGGTCGTGAGAATTATTTCCCAAGACAACTCTCTGGTGGTCAGCAGCAACGAGTTGGAATCGCACGCTCTCTAGCTGTTGAACCCGATATTTGGTTCTTGGATGAGCCTTTTTCGGCGCTAGATCCGTTAATTCGTAAAGAGATGCAAGATGAGTTTCTAAGGCTTCAGGGTGTCCTAAATAAGACCATTCTTTTCGTTACTCATGACTTTGATGAAGCACTAAGGCTTGCCGATCGAATTGCAATCATGAAAGATGGCATTATCGAGCAATTGGATACACCTGCAAATATCGTTCTTAATCCAGCAACAGAATACGTTCGCAAGTTTACAGAGGATGTTCCAAGGGAGAAGGTTCTTAAAATTAAATCAGTGATGGAGCCTGTTGGCGATGAAACAGACTTTCGCTTAAGGCTAGCACCATGAACTTTATCAATTATTTATCTGAACGCCCTAAACTGACGCAATTGGGCATTGTCCTCATTGTGTTTTTTATTCTCATGTCAATGACAGGGCACTACCATGATTTGATAGTAGAGCGTCATCTATTTGCCAAGTCTGTTGTTAAGGGAGAAATACAATCTTCGGTTGGTTTTGCTGAATCCATGTCAATGATTCTGAATTGGCAACTTCCTCCTCAACTCGTTAGAATTCCTGAGCTGACTTTTTATCACCCTGTCATTAACACTTCCGCCACCTATGTTCTAATAGCTTTATTGGTAACTGCTGGGCTCTTATACAAAAGCTTTGCAGAGAGTGTCAATAAATCACAGTGGTTACGTGTCAATTGGTTTCAAATTTTTAGCAAGGGCTTTGTTGGCATTATTGTGGGTCTTCTGTTTATACCTACTTTGTATAACTGGTTTTTTGGTGAGGTGACAAGAAGTACGTTTTGGGAAATGCCATTTATTTTGCAAGATTTTTCTCAGTACCTCATATTTGATTTTTGGTTGACACCAGTTTACGACCCAGAAATTGAAGACTATGAAGACTATGGTCGAGTTCGATTATTTACCCGAGCTATTGGCGTCACTTTATTGTTTTTAATTAATTTAGTTCGGGAATTATTGATTGGTGGTTTTGAGACAGTCGTTTCACTTGCCAATATTTTTAGTGATAAATCCGGCTGGGATTGGTTGAATGAAAATAAGGATAAGTGGTACTCCAGTGTCCCTGCTATTCCTTGGACAGTATTAACTGCCGGTGCTTTTATTTTGGGTTATAAACTTAAAGGTGTGGGTCTTTCTATATTGGCTGGTTTTAGTTGTATTTACTTGGCTGTATTCGGCCAATGGGAACCCGCAATGCAGACACTCTCTTTTGTGTTGGTTGCTGCGCCGGTCTCTTGTTTATCAGGTGTTATCTGGGGTGTGCTTGCCTACAAGAGTAGAACGGTTGAGAGAGTAATAACGCCATTGCTCCTCATTGCACAAACGTTTCCACATTTCGCGTATTTGGTACCAGTAATTGTGTTCTTTGGTATTGGTGACCATGCGGGTGCGGTTGCAACAATAATTTTTGCAACACCTCCGATGATTCGACTCACCTTGCTAGGTCTCAAAAGAGTCTCTCCAGAGGTTTTAGATGCAGGCAGGATGAGTGGTTGCCATAATTATCAACTGATGTTTAAAGTTTTGATACCTACTGCAAGGCGCGACATTTTAATTGGCGTCAACCAGGTAATTATGCAGTGCTTGGCTATGGCAGTGATTGCTTCTTTTATTGGAGCTATGGGCCTGGGTTTTAACTTATTACTCGCTCTAAACCAACTAAGGGTAGGTCAAGCGCTAGAATTAGGAATATGTATTGTCCTGATTGCTGTAGTGTTAGATAAATTATCTTTAGCTTGGGCCGATAAGCAAACCGACTACTTTGCCGACCTTTCTTTTGTTGAGAGAAATAAAACAGCTCTTTTGTTTGTTGCAGTTTTCTTTGCCGCTATTTTGTTTGCTTGGTTTGGTAACTGGGTGTTTGCTGATACTGCAAAAGGTATTAATTATTTTTATTTGATTCCTCACAACAAAGGTATTACCACTGAGCCATTTTGGCAGGCAGGCGTTGACTACATGGTTTCAAATTGGAGAGCGGGTATTAAAATATTTAACACGTGGTTACTGGTGGAAGTGTTGATGCCAATGAAAGCGTCTTTTCTGGCCATGCCAGCAATAGCAACTTTTGTTCTAACAATGGGTATTGGTTACATTATCGGTGGCATTCGTTCTGCGATTGTCGTTGGTTTGTTTATGTTGTTTATTGCTCTAACACCCTGGTGGGAAAGAGCCTTGATAACTATGTATATGCTGACGTTTGCAGTCATTGTTTCTGTTTTTATTGGTACGATTGTTGGTGCAATCTGTGTGCAAAATAAGAGGGCAACCAAATTCATTCTTTTGGTTTGTGACACTTTTCAAACTTTTCCGTCGTTCATTTATCTTATTCCGGTGATTATGCTCTTTGGTGTGACTGACACTTCAGTGTTAATTGCGGTCATTGTCTACGCTGTTATTCCGCCTACTCGCTACACCGTAGAAGGCCTGAGAAATGTACCAGAATCTTTGCTTGATGCGGCGGATATGTCGGGCGTAACAAAACTTCAGCGTATGTTTAAAATCGAGTTCCCATTAGCTTTCCCACATATTATGCTGGGCGTCAATCAGTGCGTTGTTTTTGCATTGTTTATGGTTATTATAGGTGCGTTTATTGGTACTGAAGATTTAGGCCAAGAAATAATGCAACAACTTTTTTCTGGAGGCAATATTGGAAGTGGTCTAATGCTTGGTTTATGCGTGGCGTTTATCGGTCTTGCAGTGGATCATTTAATCCAGACCTGGGCAACTAAGAGAAGAAAGTTGCTGGGTATTGACTAGATTCTATCCATTTCTAATAGAATCCTTTTAAATTCAAATCTAAGTGAAATTAATAAATAATTTAATTTTTTTTGCTACGATAAAATTAACTTTACAGTTATATTGAGAGAATAGGAGAATAGGCTATGACAATAATTGATGGCAAAAAGCTTGCAGAAAACCTAAGACATAAGATAGCCAATGAAGTTAAAGAGTTTTCTCGTCCACCAGGACTAGCTGTCATTCTGGTAGGGGACGATTCAGCCTCACAAGTCTACGTTAGAAACAAAACCAAAGCTTGCGTGGAGGTTGGCTTTTATTCTGACCAGATTCACAAGTCAGCAAACATTACCCAGGAAGAGTTGCTTTCTGAAGTCCGCAGACTGAATGACAATAAAACGATTGACGGTATCTTGGTGCAATTACCTTTGCCACCCCATATTGATACTGAAGTCATTATTGAGGCTATCATTCCTGAAAAAGATGTCGATGGTTTCAGTAGCGAAAATGTTGGTAAATTGATGCAAAATAAGCCCTTTTTAAGTCCATGTACTCCAAAGGGTGTTATGGCAATGTTGGCCTCGTTGAATTATGAGTTAAGGGGTAAGGATTGCGTTATTATTGGTGCATCGAAGATTGTTGGTAGGCCGATGTCGATGGAGTTATTGAATGCAGATGCAACTGTTCTTGTATGTCACAAAGAAACGAAAGGAATCGCTGAAAAAGTAAGAATGGCTGATGTGGTTATTGCAGCAGCAGGTGCCCCTAATCTTGTTAAGGCAGATTGGATAAAAGAGGGTGCTGTAGTGATTGATGTTGGCATCAACCGTCTTGAGGACGGTACTCTGACAGGTGACGTTGATTTTGACGAGGTTAAAGATAAAGCTTTAGCCATCTCTCCAGTTCCTGGAGGTGTGGGGCCAATGACAGTTGCCATGTTGATAGAAAATACATTAACTGCCTACAAAGCCAAACTTTAGTTTAATTTTTTTTCTAAGATCTATAGTTATTAACTAGCTTGGCAACCCATTGATGAAAGCAATGGGTAGCGCTGTCCATTACAGGCGAGAACTTTCCACCATCAAACATTAGCCCTTTTCTACCTCGCTGCATTCCCTCGATGACACCGACATCTTCCAAGAAAACTTCCTTCCAGAAATGTGCATTTTTGTCGATTAAGTTTTTTAATTGAGGTATTTTTTCAGGTTTTTCAGCATAGTATATTGACACATGTTCAATTGATTTTTCTGGACTAATCGGTTGAATGATAATGGAAAAAAAGTGATCACGATGGACACCCAAAAGTACATTTGGGTATAACGCAATATATTCACTAGTTGTATCCCACTTTCTTGAAAGACCTTTAAAGTCGGGAAATACATCACCGCTTTCAGATTTTATTTGATTGTAGACATGGGATCCCTGACCGGAACAATGGCCAGGTTCTTCGATATGGTAATGATCATTGATGTTTGAGGTAGTGTTAAGTTCCGGATGAATCCAGGGCAGATGGTAGCTTTCGCAGTAGTTCTCTACTGCTAGTTTCCAGTTGGTATTAAGTTCAAGTGTGAAGGAAGAACTCTCACCACCGTGATATAGCGGTTTTTCAAATTCTGACCATCTCTCTATTGTTTTAGAAGCATAGTCTCTAAATTCTTGAGCATTATTAGATATATTGACGAAGACCATATCTTGCCAAACAGCTGATCGAATTTTAAACAATCCCAATTCATCGTTATTAATCGCTTCGTGAGTATGTATACCAGTTCCACCCACCATCGGAGTGGCTAGAAGGTCTCCATCAAGTGAGTAGCACCAGCTATGGTAAGGGCATCGTATCTTTCCAGAAATATTTGTGGGTTTATCAATAAGAATCATTCCACGATGACGGCAAGTGTTTTGAAAAACGTTAATTTCACCGTTTGAGCCACGAACCATTAACAACGGCAAGTCGACAAAGTTGATTGGTTTAGCGTCACCTTCTTGAGGTATATCTTTCCCGAAGCCGATAGCAGACCAGTTGTCAAACAGAACCGCTATTTTTTCTTCCTCAAAAACGGTGTCACTAATATAGTGATCGTTAGGAAGACCCTTGGCTTGATGAACTGAGGTTAAGACAGAGTCTAGGTTGGTTAGTGGTTTTTTAGACATCACGAGTCATTAAATAAATACCTCATAATACAATCAATTTCAGGTAAATTAGCTTAATTAAATTCTGTCAAAAGATTGAATAAATTTCACTATCTAATATTTCAAGTTAATCAATTAAGTTTTTGAAATTAGGAAGTCTCTGAGAGCCTTGACGTTGTTTGGCAATAAATCTTCTTTTTCACTCATGATATAGATTGCAGAGGGTGCAGGTATAGAGGTGTCACCCAGAACCACTAACTCGCCGCTATCGATCTTTGGTTTGCAAAGGTGTCTCCATCCGAGGACAACCCCTGTGCCATCAGCGGCTGCTTGAAGTGCGATCATGTAGTTGTTTACATGCGTTCCTTGAGAAATTTTTCCTTTATAGCCAAGGGCATTGAACCAAGAAAACCAGTTGGACCAGTTTTTATCTTTAGCTCTTAGATGAATGAGCTGTAATTGTGCTAGTTCAACTATGCTCGGGTTTGGGTGTTGTTTGGCAAAAAATGGGCTACAAACCGGTACCAACTCATCCTGAAAAAGGGTATGTTTTTGTGTTGATTCGTTTTCAACATAGCCATAGCAGATTTTTAGATCGACTGCGATACCTTGAGAGTCTGGATTGTCGGTGACATGTTGATTGACTGGAATTTCAGGATGTTTTCTCCAAAATTGTGACAAACGAGGTGTCAACCATAGGCCAGAAACAGCAGTGGTTGCACTGATGGTGACTTCTTTATCGTTAGCTGAGCGTCTAAGATTCGCAAGCGTTGAAGAAACCGCTGTAAAGCTACTTTGAAGAACAACAAACAAGGATTCACCATGGTCGGTTAAATTATTGCCATGATGTTTGCGATCAAACAAAGACAGTCCAAGCTCGGTTTCTAAAAATTTAATCTGGTGACTAACCGCACCAGGTGTAACGCCTAACTCTTCTGCAGCTCCCTTGAAGCTGCGATGACGTGCGGCAGTTTCAAATGTTGCCAACGAAGTCAGTGGTGGCAATTTATAGTATCTGCGTGACATAATTTCTCCTAAATGTTGAATATAATTATACTTAACTTTTTAATTTTTTTGTTATACATCGCTATATTAATTATTAAAATATCGCCTTAATAATGAGAAATATTTATTAATTTTTTATCACTTATATCTTTTAAATTCCTTTCTTTAAAAGGTTTTTTATATAAATATTCTTTTAATAATGAGATTAAAGATAACAATAATATAGTGTCTATAAAATAGCTCAAAATCTAATTTATTGACTTGTTAATTAATTTCACTTAAGTTTGAATTTTTTAACCATTCAGGGCTGTAATTTTGAAGATAATAATGTTAGAAGATAAGTTAGAAATAATTTGTTGATATGTGTTGAAACACTTTGACACAAAACGAAAAAGTCCATAGTATAAAATTTTTTAGGAGGTTAATATGGCGCTACCAAGTCAAGCAGAATATGTAATTATTGGCGCTGGCATTCATGGTTTATCAACAGCCTGGCGTTTAGCTGAGCGTTTAACAGCGAAGGGTGAAAGTGTCGAAGGGCGTATCGTTATCGTTGATAAAGCCGACAAAATTGCAGCAGGAGCTACAGGTATCGCTTGTGGTGTTGTTCGTAACAACTATTTTCAGCCAGCGATGCGTAAATTAATGGCGCATTCAGTTAGCATTTGGGAGAGTGATCCTGAGGCGTTTAGTTATCATGCAAATGGCTATATGCAAATTTCTTGTGAAAAAATGAGAGAAGATGTCAAGCAAATTCATGCTGAACAAAAAGCGATTGGTTACGAGAGTGTTTTTATTGAAGGTGAGGAAGAGTCACGTGAATACATGCTTAACCTATTTGATGACTGGCAAGCGCAGGGAATTACATCAGTTCTTCATGAAAAGCCGGGTGGCTATGCCAATAATGTAAAGGCCATGGAAGGTCTATCCAAGAAAGTATTTGATTTGGGTGTTAATGTTGTCCTTAACACCGAAGTAACAGGTTTTGTTAGCTCAGGTGAAGGACAAAGGGTTACTGCGGTTGAAACGAGTCAAGGAACTATTGAGTGTGATAACTTGGTTATTGGGGCAGGACCATGGGTTCGTGATTTTTGGAAAATGCTTTCACTACCCTCTCAAATCGAAGTAAAAGATTTACAAGGTGAAGTTCACCAGGGTGTTGATATGTGGCGTTTTTGGCAGCTTGAAGAAGGAGTCTTAGAGATACCCCCTGAAACTCTGACCACCAATGATGGAAAAATTCCACCTGTACTTCATGTAGACACAGACGCGCCTTTATACTCAACGGTTGACGGATCTCTAATTACTGACCAACTATGGGGTATTTACTATAAACCTGATTGGGGTTTTGGAGGTATTCAAGGAGGTGCTGCACCTTATACGGTCGATACACCAGTTGATGAAGTGGCAATCGATCCATATGGTCCTGCAAGTAAAGAATTTATCGCAAGTAAGGATTTTCCTGAAATGTGGGTATCAGCCTTAGCGCATTGCCATAAAAGATTTGAAGGTATGATGGATAGCTATCTTCAAGAGCCTTCAGGAGGTATTGGTTGTATGACTGCTGACAGCTTTCCAGTGATTGATACATTTAATGACAATGTAACAATCATTGCTGATAGTAATCATGGCTATAAGATGTTAGGTGTGGGCTGCTTGGTAGCAGAAGAGTTACTTGGAGAAAAACAGGAACTTTTAGAACCTTTCAGGTTCTCTCGTTTCAAAGATGGTAAACTGCACCCGGTATCAAACAGTCCTTATCCTTGGAGCTAAATTTTGAGTAAAACGCGTTATTCTGCCTTCAAGGTATTAAAAGAGGCTTTAACAGGACACAAAGGTTGGGAGCCAACTTGGCGTGATGCTGAACCAAAAACGGATGGCTATGATGTCATTATCGTTGGCGGCGGCGGCCATGGTTTAGCGACTGCTTACTATTTAGCGAAAAATCACGGTATTACAAATGTTGCTGTGCTTGAGCGTGGCTGGATTGGTTCCGGTAACGTTGGTAGAAATACGACTATAATTCGATCAAATTACCTTTTGCCAGGCAACGAACCTTTTTATGAGTTGTCGATGCAACTCTGGGAAAACCTTGAACAGGATTTGAACTACAACGCAATGGTCTCGCAGCGCGGCATTATGAATTTGATTCATTCGGATGCACAGAGAGATGCATTTATTCGACGCGGCAATGCAATGCTATTTGCTGACGCAGGATGTGAATACCTCGAAGCAAAAGAGGTTAAAGAAAGATATCCTTTCCTTGATATGGATAACGCCCGTTTCCCCATTAAAGCGGCATTAGCTCAGCCACGTGGCGGAACTGTACGTCATGACGCTGTCGCTTGGGGTTATGCTCGCGGTGCTAGTGACCTTGGCGTTGATATTATCCAGAACTGCGAAGTAACCGGATTTAATATCGAAAACGGTAAATGCCTTGGCGTTCAAACTACAAAGGGTGATATTAAGGCGAATCGTGTAGGTGTCTGTGTGGCTGGATCTTCGGGCCGTGTTATGGCGAAGGCTGGCATCAAGCTTCCAATCGAGAGTCATGTTCTACAGGCCTTTGTAACTGAAGGTCTTAAGCCTGTTATGGACAATGTTATTACTTTTGGAGCGGGACACTTTTATTGCTCTCAATCAGACAAGGGCGGACTCGTCTTTGGCGGTGATATTGATTCCTATAATAGCTATGCACAGCGAGGCAACTTACCTGTTGTCGAAGATGTGTGTTCCGGTGGAATGGCCATTATGCCGATGATAGGACGTGCAAGATTGTTGCGAATGTGGGGCGGTATTATGGATATGTCTATGGACGGATCACCGTTTATCGATAGCACCGAAGTTAAAGAGTTATTTTTTAATGGCGGATGGTGTTATGGCGGATTTAAGGCGACACCTGCAAGCGGTTATTGCTATGCTCACTTATTGGCAACCGATACTTCTCACGAAGTTGCGAATGCATACCGTCTAGATCGCTTTAGACGCGGTGCAATGATCGATGAGAAGGGCGTTGGACCTCAACCAAATCTGCATTAAGAGAATAAGATAATGATTATAGACCACCCGTTATTAGGCCCTCGTGATTCTGAGGAATTTGTATACCTAGGGTCAACGGATCTTATCGATAGACCTACAAATTGGGAATCAAGTGCTGCCGCTGAAGACTTCCATCAGTATCAATATATTAGAGAAAATATTGCCGGTGACATCCAAGAACTTTGGTATCACGAACAAGGTGACCAATCATGGTTAGTTGTTACTCGCAATACTTTAACACATGAGATTTCAAATGTTGAGTTAGCCGAAGATTTCTCAAGAGCAAAGGGTCGAGGGAAATGAGTCAAATCAATAGAATAGATGGCGGTTTGATCGATCGAGAAAAGGTTTTAAATTTTACTTTTAACGGCCAGATTTTAAAAGGTTATGAAGGTGATACGCTTGCTTCTGCACTGCTTGCTAACAATAAGCACTTAATTGGACGGTCCTTTAAATACCATCGACCTCGTGGCATCGTCACGGCGGGTTCGGAGGAGCCAAATGCTATCATGGAGATAGGAAACGGTGCATATAAAGAGCCAAACACTCGTGCAACTGTAACCCAGCTTTATAACGGTTTGGAGGCAAATAGTCAAAACCACAGAGGCCCTCTAAGCTTTGACTTTATGGCTATCACTGATTTTCTTTCTCCCTTGCTTGGCGCAGGTTTTTATTATAAGACTTTTATTTGGCCTAAAGCCTTTTGGGAAAAATTCTATGAGCCAGCAATTCGCAAATCGGCCGGACTAGGTACACTTTCTACTGAAACTGATCCAGACACATACGATAAAGGTTTTCGCCATTGCGATATACTCATTATCGGTGCCGGTGCTTCAGGTTTATCTGCTGCTTTATCTGCTGCAGAGTCAGGTGCAAAAATTATTCTTGCTGACGAAGACTTTCTAATGGGTGGTCGTTTAAATAGCGAAACCAATGAAATTGATGGTTTGGCTGGAAGTGAATGGGCCAAGAAGACAGTGGCTAAATTAAGTGCAATGGAGAACGTTACGCTGATGTCCGATACGACCGTTTTTGGTGCCTATGACCACGGCATTTATGGTGCGATTGAAAATAGGGCATCTGAAGCTAGAGAGGATAATGACAAACCCCGTCAAGTTAATTGGCGTATTTACACAAAGCGAACAATTCTTTGTGCTGGCGCTACTGAAAGATTGATTGCTTTTGGTAATAATGATCGTCCAGGAATTATGCTAGCTAGTGCTGTTAGAGCTTATCTAAACAGGTTTTCGGTTGTCCCAGGTCAAAGAATTTCCGTTTATACAAATAACGACGATGGTTGGAAAACTGCGAAAGATTTGAATGCGAAAGGCTTCAGAGTAGTGGCCGTAATCGATTCACGCTCAATTAGCCCTGTAATGCGTGTTCCTGGCGCTGAAATTTGTATGGGTACAGATGTTATCGATACCAAAGGTCGAAGAGCACTTAAGTCAATCCAACTTTCCAATGGAAAAACAATTGAGACAGATACGCTAGCTGTATCTGGTGGCTGGAACCCAAATCTGCATTTCACTTGTCACCACCGTGGCATACCAAAGTGGAATGAAGAGATTGCCTCTTTTGTGCCAGATTCTGCACCGCCAGTAGGGATGTCAGTTGCTGGTCGTGCTAAAGGCACAATGGTCCTTGCCGATGCAATCATTGAAGGTCATAATCAAGGTTCTTCTGTTGCACTAGAACTTGGTTACAAGGCTTCAGAATCTAAACCGGCAACAACGTCAGTTGTTGCCTATAATATTTCTGCACATTGGGGTGTTCCAAGCGGCAAAAATCGAGCCTGGGTTGATTTCCAGAACGATGTAACAGTGAAAGATATTAAACTTGCCAATCAGGAGGGATTCAAGTCCGTTGAACACGTGAAACGCTATACAACACTTGGTATGGCAACAGATCAAGGTAAAACAGCTAACGTTCTTGCGATAGGCATTATGGCTGAGAGTATGGGTCAGACAATGGAAGATACAGGCACAACAATTTTCCGTCCACCCTATGTGCCAGTTGCAATTGGTGCTTTTGCTGGAAGAAGGCGAGGGATGGAATTCTATCCAACTCGTTATACGCCTAGCCACGACTGGTCCGCTGAACAGAATGCAGTTTTTGTTGAAGTGGGTATGTGGTACCGTTCTCAATGGTTTCCATTGCCAGGCGAAACCCATTGGCGACAATCCGTTGACCGTGAAGTTAGACAAACCCGTTCATCAGTGGGAATCTGTGATGTTACAACGCTTGGCAAGATTGACATAAAAGGTGAGGATGTTTCTGAGTTTTTGAACAAAGTTTACGCAAATGCTTTTGCTAAAGTTCCAGTTGGGAAGACACGATATGGCCTGATGTTGCGTGAAGACGGTATTGCAATGGATGACGGTACAACAGCGAGATTGTCTGAGAACCATTTTGTAATGACAACAACGACTGCCAATGCGGTTAGCGTTTATCGTCATTTGCAGTTCTGCCACCAGTGTTTATGGCCAGACCTAGACGTACATATGATTTCTGTAACTGAGCAGTACGCTCAGTACGCTGTTGCAGGACCTAATTCACGTAAACTACTCGAGAAGATTGTTGATCCTGAGTGTGATATTTCTAACGAAGCTTTCCCATACATGGCTGCGGGTGAAATTACAGTTTGTGGGGGCGTACCAGCAAGACTGTTTAGAATCTCTTTCTCAGGTGAGTTGGCTTATGAAATTGCCGTTCCGACTCGCTATGGTGATTCACTAATGAGAGTTCTGATGGAGGCGGGAGAAGAGTTTAGTGTAATACCCTATGGCACTGAGGCATTGGGTGTGATGCGAATTGAAAAAGGTCATGCAGCTGGTCCTGAACTTAATGGACAGACTAGCGCCTATGACCTAGGTATGGGTGGAATGATTTCTGGAAAGAAGGACTTTATTGGCTATACGCTTGGTTTGCGAGAAGAGTTACAGCGTGATGACCGTATGCAGATGGTTGGCTTCAAGCCTGTTAATCCAAACGATTTGCTTCTTGCAGGTTCTCATCTGCTTGGTTTACGCGATAAGGCTACCACTGAAAACGATCAGGGCTGGATATCGTCTTGTATTTACTCACCAATATTAGGTCATTACATTGGCATAGGATTTATTAAGAGTGGACACAGCCGTAAAGGTGAGAATGTTCGTGCAGTCGACTTAGTTAGAGGTAACGATGTAGAAGTTGAAATTTGTAGCCCACACTTTTTCGATCCAGAAGGGGAGCGTTTACGTGTCTGATTATGAATTAATAAAAGAGTCACCCTTAGGTGGTGCAGAACATGAGTTCGATGGGGTGACTGTTGCTGAGGTAACTGATCAGTCTCTAGTGATGGTCGCTCTCCCAAGAGATCGAGCTGAAGATATCGAATCTGCAATAGCTGAGTCTTGTGGCTTATCTATACCAGCGATGGGTCAGTCAACCAGATCT
>LULS01000033.1_pt1 | contig 34904 bp, 34 predicted proteins | sample 728101 | NCBI WGS metagenome assembly LULS01 (sample SAMN03860283, study PRJNA289734) | marine metagenome | biome: seawater column; feature: ocean; material: water; isolation source: Red Sea water column Station 108 - depth 200m | place: Saudi Arabia: Red Sea | collected 2011-10-15 | depth 200 m | reverse complement strand
AGGAAATTAGGCAAACTTGGAAAATACGAAGGCTGCCTCAGGGTAACAGTGGGTACCAAAGAAATGAATTCAAAGTTTTTACTAGCGATACGTGATCTAGTCAGATGAAAGTTAGCGAATTTGATTCCATCATATTTGATTGTGACGGAGTTTTGATTGATGTAACCAAATCGTATGATACAACAATAAACAGAACTATTTCCTATGCAGCAAAAGAAATGTCAGGCATTACTATAGAGAATCCATTAACAAATGAAATGCTTCTAGGCTTCAAGTCTACTGGTGGTTTCAATGATGAGGTAGATATTGCATATGTTAGCATATTATGTTATATCGCTGCCAAAAAATTAAACAAAAACCCCGCGGAGATCATTTTTGATGTAATTAATAATGCAGATGACAGCGGAATAAAGTCTGCTGAAAATTTTTTAGATAAAACTGGCACAATCACATCGGAAAAATCAAAGCTAGACTATCCAGGAGCAAGTAAAAATAATTATGTTCGTTCAATATTTGATCAGTTATTTTACGGACCAGAATTATACAACAAAATTTTCCAGAAAAATTCATTGTTTACCGAAAGGGGGCTAATTGAAAATGATGACATAATTGTAAGTTCTAAACTAATGCAAGTGTTGAAAAAAAGATTCAGTGATAAAATTGCAGTTGTAACGGGAAGAGGATATAATGCAATTAATTCGTCCCTAAAGGAAATTTTAACTCAATTCAATGTGGAAAATTCCGTTTTTCTCGAGGATGAGCCACGAAATCTTGCCAAACCAAACCCTGAATCGTTAATTAGATCTATCAAGGGATTAAACTCAAAAAACTGTCTTTATGTTGGAGATTCCATGGAGGATCTTATCATGGCACAAAGGGCTTCAGAATTAGGCTTCCAAACTACATTTTGTGGAATATATGGCTCTGGCAAACTTCCTGAGGTGAAAAAAAAGTTTTTTGTCGAACAAAATGTCCCTTTCATTCTAGAATCAATTAATTTTATTCCGAAGGCATTAAATCTAGTTTAGGTGAAAATAGAAAACTGGTGTATCATGGCAACAAGAAAATCAAAAATCAAAAGGGAAACAAAAGAGACCAGTGTGTATGTAAGCTTAAACATAGACGGCTCTGGCAAAACTTCAGTTAGTACGGGAATTAGTTTTCTTGACCATTTGATAACGTCATTTGGAACACACGCTATGATGGATCTCACTGTGAAGGCAAAATCAAAAGATAAGATTGAGCACCACTTGATTGAAGATGTTGCAATAACCATCGGTTTGTCAATTGACAAGGCTCTTGGAAAAAGAACTGGAATCACTAGGTTTAGCTATGCATCTGTTCCAATGGATGAGTCACTTGCAGAAGCAGCGCTTGATTTAGTTAAGCGACCATACAGTAAGATAACTCTGCTGATAAAAAGAAACAAGATTGAAGGTGTGTCAAAAGAAGATATTGAACACTTTTTCAAATCACTTACTCAGAATTTAAGCAGCTGTATACACGTCACAGTAAAGTATGGAGATAACGACCACCACAAAATTGAGGCTGCAATCAAATCGTTAGCTGTCGCTTTACGAAACGCATCATCAAAAGACAAAAAACAAACAGGAATTCCAAGCACTAAAGGTGCTATGTAATATTGAAGGTTGCAATATTTGACTATGGTGCCGGAAATATTTTCAGTCTAAAAAACTCACTGGAAAAAAATGGCGCCCAAGTAGATGTCATCACAGGTTTAGATAAATCAAGGGAATATTCAGGCTTGTTGCTACCGGGAGTTGGTAACTTTGATCCTGCGATTAGAAGCATTCGTGACTATTCTCCAACTGATTTCAAGGACTATGTTACTCAAAACATGCCAGTACTTGGGATTTGTCTTGGAATGGAAATGTTCTTCGAAAAAAGTGAGGAAGGTAAGGAACAGGGCTTGGATGTCATGGACGGTGAGGTAGTTCTTCTACCGGATACAATGAAAATTCCGCACATGGGTTGGAATAATTTAGAAATTAAACAACAAAGTAACTTCTTGGATGGGGTCAAGGATGGCTCATGGGTTTACTTTGTGCACTCGTACAGAATAAAACCAAAAAATACTGGACTTGTTGTTGCAGACACTGATTATGGAATCAAAGTACCAGCCGTAATTGAACAGAAAAATTTCATCGGGACACAATTTCACCCTGAAAAATCAGGAGAGGTTGGCTCGTTAATGTTAAGAAACTTTCTCAGTGAGTGTAAAAAATGAAAATAATTCCCGCAATTGACCTAATGGAAGGAAAGGTTGTTAGGCTCTACAGGGGCGACCCCAGCAAAAAAACCGTTTACAGCGACGATTCACTGGATGTTGCAAAAAAATGGCAATCTGCTGGTGCAGACATGCTTCATTTGGTTGATCTTGATGCAACATTTGGAAGGGGCTCTAACTTTGAATTGTTAGAGAGTATAGCAAAGTCGGTAAGCATTCCTGTGCAAGTTGCAGGAGGGCTTAGAAGCGAAAAGATTATCGAAGACGCCCTAGAATTTGCGCAACGAATAGTAATCGGAACGCTTGCCTTCAAAGAAAAAACAATTCTTGACAAACTTCTAACAGCATACGGGAATGAAAGAATAGTAATTTCAGTAGATCACAATGATGGTTTGATAGTTGTAAACGGCTGGCAACAAACTACGGACATATCACTAATTGATTCAGTCAATGAATTTGTTAAAATGGGCTTTACAGAATTTTTATCAACAAACGTAAACAGGGACGGCACATTACAGGGTCCTGATCTAAAATGGATGCAACAAATTAGTAAAATTGAAACTGCAAATGTGATTGCCAGCGGAGGGATATCCAATGTTGAAGATGTTGCAAAAGTAAAGGAAGCAAATCCATTTGGCGTTATACTGGGAAAAGCACTTTATGAAGATAAAATTTCAATTGAGGAGGCAAAAAAACTGTAATGACTCTAACTAAACGTGTAATACCATGCCTTGATGTCGCAAAAGGCAGAGTAGTAAAAGGATTGAATTTTAAATCAATTAAAGACGCGGGTGATCCTGTCTTACTAGCTGAAAAATACAGCAATGAAGGTGCAGACGAACTTGTGTTTCTAGATATTACAGCTTCGGAAGAAAATAGAGAAATTATAAAATCTTTAGTAAGTAAAGTTGCAAAGGTAATTAATATTCCATTTACTGTTGGTGGCGGAGTCAAAACTTTACAACATGCAAGAGACATACTGCTTAGTGGCGCTGATAAAGTTGCAATAAACACTGGTGCAGTAAAAAAACCTGGAATAATTACTGACTTAATGGAGCTATTTGGAAGACAATGCATTGTTGTTGCAGTTGATGTGAAGCGCAACTACAATACTGCTGGCCAAAAAAATGTATTTTCAAACAATGGCAAAAAATTTTGGTTTGAAGTTTTTATTTATGGTGGAAAAAAGGAAACTGGTCTTGATGCGATTGAATGGGCAAAAAAAGTACAATCATTAGGTGCCGGAGAAATACTTCTTACAAGTATTGACATGGATGGAACCAAGAATGGCTATGATGTAAATTTAACAAAGGAAATTGTAAACTCTGTTTCTATTCCTGTTGTTGCATCTGGTGGATGTGGAAAACCTGAGGATATGATTAATGTTTTCAAAGAGACTAACGTAGAGGCAGCGTTGGCTGCTTCCATATTTCATTATGAGACACACTCGGTTGATCGTGTAAAAGAAATAATTAAAGAAAGTGGAATTCCAGTGAGGATATAGCAAAGATTAACAAACACACATTTTATGATAAATTATGGACATGGACATTAGCAATATTGATTTTACAAAGGGAAACGGCATAGTTCCTGTAATAGTTCAGGACGCCAACACGAAGGAGATTCTAACGCTAGCATATACAAATAAGGAATCACTGGAGCGCACGTTGGCTACTGGCAATTCTTGGTTCTGGAGCAGATCCCGTAAGAAGCTATGGATGAAAGGAGAAGAATCTGGAAATACACAAAAAGTTAAAGAAATCAAGGTTGACTGTGACTCCGATTCCTTAATCTATTTTGTAGAGCCATCTGGTCCTGCATGTCATACTGGAGAGCGTACATGCTTTCATAACTCTCTAAAAAATGGATAAAAAACACTAGGCTGTAAGAATTTTATTATTTTTCAAATTTTTGATATAATTTTCCTTTTTGTAGCTTTTTCTACGTGCTTTTTTTATGTATTTTAGATGAATAATGTATAATTTTATTTAATTTTCTGCTTAAAAAATTAAGTAATACTTAATTTGATATTAGGATTTTTTATCAACTCAATCATCTGTGATCAGACATGCAGAAGACTCACTTACAGTGCAGAGAGTGTAAAAAAGAATATGCAAACATTGTTAGCATAAACGCAGGAATGACGCCGCTTGTTAAGGCTGAAAAACTTGGGAATGAAATAGGATTGAACAATTTATACATAAAAAATGACTCTGTTAATCCAACATTTTCATTCAAGGACAGACCAGCAGGCGTTGCTGTGTCAAAAGCAAAAGAATTTGGCTTGGAGTCTGTCGGATGTGCATCTACTGGAAATCTTGCATCAGCCACTGCTGCACATGCTGCTAAGGCAGGCTTTCCGTGTTACATTTTTGCTCCAAGTGATATTGAACATGCAAAGATCGCACAGGCACTCTCATATGGTTCACACTACATTGCAGTTGATGGAACGTATGACGATGCAAACAGAATAGCTGCACAAGTTGGAGATAGTAAGGGTGTTGGTGTTGTAAATATTAACATGCGATCATATTATGTTGAAGGTTCTAAAACATTAGCGTACGAAGTTGCTGAACAGCTGAATTGGAAAGTGCCCGATCAGTTAATTGTTCCAACTGGAAGTGGTGCAATGTTAAACGCAATTTGCAAGGGCTTCGAAGAGCTAGAAACAGTTTCATTGGTTGACAAAGTTTCCCAAATGCACATGAACTGTGCGCAACCAAATGGCTGTGCACCAATTGTTACTGCGTTTAAGAAAAACAATACAGATGTTGTACCGGTAGAAAACCCTGACACTGTAGCAAAAAGTTTAGCGATCGGTGATCCTGGTGATGGCCGTTATGTTTTGAAAAGATTAAAACAATTCAACGGAATTGCGGAAGAATCAAACAACAAAGAAATACTTGATGCAATTTTATTGCTTGCAAAAACAGAGGGAATTTTTACGGAACCAGCTGGTGGTGTTTCAGTAGCTGTCCTAAAGAAAATGGTTGAAGATGGAAAGATTGACAAAAATGAAACTACAGTTTGTTATGTAACAGGAAATGGATTAAAGGCAACAGAATCATTAATGGAAGTTCTACCTAAACCTGAGGTAATGCAGCCTGACGTTGCTAAGATTTCGGCGGTTGTAAGGTAAATGGCTGCTATTACGTTCACAATCCCGTCCGTTCTTAATGGCGGTGGCGGAGAAAAAAAAACTGATCTTAGCGTAAGTACATTGAATGATGCGTTTGTAAAAATTTCTGAAACAATGGGTGATGATTTCAAACGTCGTGTCTTGAATGATGATGGTACTCCAAGATCTTTGATTAACATTTATGTCAATGGAAAGAACGCAAAATTTTCTTCCGGACTTGATACACAACTCAGTGATGGTGATGAAGTGTACATCTTACCTGCGGTAGCAGGGGGTTCCCATGATACAGGGGAGGAGGTGTCTGACCTTTCTGAGAAAGAACTTGATAGATATTCCCGACAAGTGATGTTGGAAGAGATTGGCTATCAAGGACAATTAAAATTAAAACAAGCTAAGGTTTGTGTTGTTGGTGTTGGCGGTTTGGGTAATCCTATTGTAACAAGACTTGCAGCAATGGGTGTTGGAAACATTCGTATTGTTGACAGAGATGTAATCGAGCTTTCTAATTTGCACAGACAGACAATGTTTAACGAAGACGATGTTGGACAAGTCAAGGTTGAAACTGCTGCAAAAAAATTACGCAAGCTTAATCCCGACATAGTTATAGAAGAGTTACCTGTTTCGATAAATGATTACACTGCGATTGATGTTGTTGATGGTTGTGATGTTGTAGTTGATGCACTTGACAGTGTTGATGCACGTTATGCACTTAACAAGGCTTGCATTGAAAAGAAAATTCCTTTTGTAACCGGCGCCGCTGTTGGAGTTACAGGACAGTCGTTTACAATCTTACCAAACGAATCAGCTTGCTACCACTGCTTGTTTCCTGCACTTGACGAGGATTCAATGCCAACTTGCAGCATTGAGGGAGTGCATCCGTCAATACTTTCTATCATTGGCGGCATAGAAGTTTCCGAAGCTGTAAAAATAATTACGGGAAAGGAACCAAGTCTAAAGGACAAGGTGTTGCACGTTGACTTGGAAAATTTAATTTTTAATTTTACAAAAGTTTCTAGGGTTGAAGAGTGTTCTATATGTGGCTCTGGCACGAAGCAGGAAAAAGTAAAGGAGGAGCTGATACTTGAGGAACTTTGTGGCCGCAACAAGGGAAAACGAACCTTTTCAATCACACCCACCTACCAAGTAAAGCTAGACGTTGATGCTGTTACCTCTGTTGCCAAGGAAAGGGGCTTTACAGTGGAAAATCTGGGTGATCTGGGACTCTCTTTGAGGACAAATGACCTCTCTGTCAGCTTCATGAAGAGTGGCTCTGCCGTTCTAGTGGGACCAAAGGACGAAAACGAGGCAACTGCCCTTTATAAGGGACTTTTAGGCACAAAACCAGTCATCACAGAGAACCAAAATACTTAATAGATATTAGGCAAATTTTGCAATAATTACAAGATCTGATCCAATAATTTTTCAAAATAATTTCAATAACATGAAAAACGAAATAGGACGAAAATTAACTAGTCTAACATTAATGACGATAATGTTCGCTGGTGGAATGACTCTTGCTATCCCAGGAATAATGCCGGATTCGGCAATTCTTCCTGAGGCATATGCAGATCAAGGCACCACGAATGGAATGGTCTACGTTTCAAGCACAGCAGTCCAAGGCGCACAAGTCTTAGAAGTAATTGTAAGTGACCCATCAATATCTAACACAGGTATTTTCCAGTCACCTGCAACTATGGATCTCAATACGTCTACACTACAACTGACACAAGTTGCTGACGGAACTTGGAGAGCATTCGTTGCTGACAAGTCATCCGCAGTAAACGCAGACGCAATATCATCAACTTCACTAGACTTTGGTACTTCCTGTGGTACATCACTAGATGTACCTGAAGGCTTTGCTGAAGGTGATGAAACCACTTACCTGGAAACAATTGGTGGTTCTGTATCTGGAACTTGTGACAATCCAAACGGTGGTACAGCATCAGCATTCAATGTACTAACTAATCAAATAGCTATGGTACACGCTGATTCTAACATCACAGGTATGTTACACGGTCAAGTAGGACACGATGTACATGACACAGGTGTAGCAAATGACCAATCATGGCCATTTATCTATGCTATTGACTTCTCTGCAACCAACTACTTCACTTACAGTGGTGACACTGTTGTAATGACATATGGTCCAGAAGAAGCTGGCTCATCTATCAGTACACCAAACTTTGTCACACAAGGTGAAAATGTTGCTGTAACAATTACCGACAACGGATTAAACATTGACCCAACAACTGCTGAAAAATGGACATTTACGACATCCACAACTGCAAGAACAACAGGAGCAACTACCAACATCATCGCAGAACTAGACCAACTAGGCTTCGGTGATAACGGTGTTATAGGAGTTACTGATGGCGGCAGCGCACTAACTAGCGGAACAACATATGTATTTGTTGAAACAGACGTTAACACTGGTGTATTTACTACACATGACACTGTTGGTGAATCTACAGTAGACACCAAAACAAATGCAGACGTTGACGATGTTGTCACACTTACCTATGGTGGCAACACTGCTCAGTTTGTAGTTGCAACCAATACTGCATCAGCATCATTAGATGCTGGAGAAGAATGGATGCCAGCAGAAGCTGCAACTTACACTGTAACTGACCCAGACATGAACAGAAACTCATCAGACGCTGAGACATTATACATTAGCTCAGACAATGTAGTTCCAACAATCAAGATTGGAACACCATTGTGGCTGTCTAAAGGTGTAATGGGCGGTGTAGCAGCAGGTGCCTCTGGTGCGACATTTGCATCTGGTGATTCATTTGGTACATCAGTAGGTGTAGCAGATATGGCTGACGACAGCGGTAGGGTAAAACTTACTCTGACTGCCCAATCAGCCAGCACTGAGGATACACTCACTATTAACACAGGTTGGGACGCAAGTACCAAAACCGGTTCTGAAGTACTTTTCTATGATATCTGTTCAATCACAGATAACATAAACGCCCACTCAGTAGCACTAACTATTGATGGCACAGCTGTACTCGAACCAGGTTCCGATGCAAATACTGGCGTAACAAACAACTGTAGTGGTGAAGTTCAGTACACATCTGGTACAACTACAATCACATCTACAACTGATAGCTCAGTCAAACTGATATTCACAATCGGAAGCGATGAAGGATCAGCAGGAACTGCTGGTGATTATGTAATCGCAGCAGACTTGAACAACTATGATCAAGGAGTAGCAGCAAACAGCATCTCTAGAGTAGAGGCTGTCGAAACTGGTCCTGATACTGGTGTCTTCGAAGGTTCTGTAACTTATGCAGTAATGAACACCGTCGCAGGTGAATCAGATGCAGCAGGATACACACACCCAGAAGATGCTGATGTAATCATAATGCTCGATAACTACCTCACTGGATCCAGTGCACCACGTGTAAACTTTGGTGACACTGACGTTTTGGGCTCTAAAAATTCTTATGCAGTAGGTGATGCAGCAACGGTAACTATTGTGGACGCAGATCTTAACACAGATAACACAATCATAGAGACATATGTTGGTGATTCTAGCTTTACTGCTGGAACCGATATATTCACTATCCAATGTAACGACGCAGTATGTGATACTGATGTAACTGTCAAACTAGTCGAAGATGGTACCGATTCTGATACCTTCATCGGCGTGTTTACTGTTCCAAATGACATAGGCGAAGACATGGAAATTGGTTATCGTGACTCACGTGACGCAACTGGCGTTGCTACAATTTGGTATGCAACCTCAACTATCGGTTCTGAAACTGGTACGGTTTCACTAGACAGACAAGTGTATCCTGTACCATTTGACAATAACGAGCTGAAAGAAGGTGACAACACCAACTTGGACGACTTTAACGGTGACGGTACAACAGGAGACGATGGTGATGTAACTGTATGGGTACAGGTAACAGACTCTGACTTTACTGATGACCAGCTGAAAGCAACAACTGCTCCTGGAACAGTTAACTTGATTACAAGTGGTACAACCACAGCAATCTACACCTTTGGTGGGCAGACTGCATCAGGAACTGAACTAGGACCTATGAACGAGGTAGAACAGGGTTCTAATGTGTATGAGATATCATTCACAGTAGATGAAACGCAAAGCTCTCACCAAGTTCTAGGTGGAAAGACTGTAATCCAAGTAAAGTATGCAGACGCTAACTGTGATAATGGACTAACTTGTAATGTATTTGATTCCTCAACATTCGATCTAAGAAACGGTGAACTGACCGCTGATAAATCAGTCTACATCATGGGCCAAGACATGGTCTTGACACTAACTGATGAAGACTTGAACCTTGACAGCGATTCAGCTGAATCATACAGCATGGCTTTAATTGAATGGGACTCAAGTGCAGACTCTTCTGAATTATTAACAACAACAAGTGATTTCACATCTAACCCAACTACATTGGAAGAAACTGGTGACAACACCGGTGTATTCCAGACTGTGGTTACAATTCCATCTTCAGTTACATCAACTGACTTGGAACTTGGTGAAGCAATCACACTTACCTACAGAGATGCAGGTAGAGCAGGAGAACAATCAGTCGCACCATCATCAAGCGACACTGTTTCACAAGACGTAGAGTTAGAAATTGCAATATCCAACTTCGGAGCGAGCATAACATTAGACAAGACGGTATACGACTGGACTGACACTGTAAATATTGAAGTAGTCGCACCAGACCATAACAAGAACAGTAACAAGAAGGAAACTATCGGTACTGCAGGATTGCCTGTTAAAGTATCAACCAGAGACGGACAAATGTGTTCAAGCACATACACCCTAAAGGAGAATGGTGAAGACACTGGTGTATTCACTGGTTACATTGTCTTGCAAGGTTTGAACGGCCAATCGATTAACGGTACTAGCGCAACACTATCAGCAGGCGCAACGGCTTGTAACTCCGGACCAGAAGACGGAAAAATCCGAACTGCTGGCCAGGACGATGGTGTAACTGTTACTTATGAATACGATGATGGAAGCGTTGCATTGGCATCAGCAATTATCCAATGGAACTATTCTAGCATTGAATTCCTAGATAGCAGCGTATCTTCTAGTGGAAGCACAGTCATACGAGTAGTAGATCCTGATGAGGACCTTGACGATGAAGTAATTGATCAAATAACCATTGATGTATACTCTGATTCAGATTCCGGTGGTCTTACAAAGACCCTAAGTGAAACTGATGAAGGCACAGGTATATTCGAAGGTACACTCAACTTCACATCCACAGGCATATCAACAGGAAACATATTACGAGTTTCAGAAGGTGACACAGTAACTGCTGAAGTAACTGATTACACACTACCTGGACCTGATTACACAAGTTCAGATAACTTACTCTTTGCAGCCACAACCACAGTTGGCACAGCATTCCCACCACTTGAGAGAGCACCAGCATCCAGTGCACGCGTAGTCGATGCATCTGGTAACTCGGTAGCTGAAGTCTCAGTGGATCAACAGGTACAAATTGCTGCTGACGTGACAAATGGCCAAGGTAAAGAGCAAGCATTTGCATACTTAGTACAAGTTCAGGATGCATCAGGTGTTACAGTATCACTTTCATGGCTTACAGGCTCACTGACTGCTGGTCAATCAATGACTGCAGCTCAGTCATGGACACCTACGAGCTCCGGTTCATACACTGCAACAGTGTTTGTATGGGAGAGCGTATCTAATCCAACTGCCCTGTCACCAACCGTATCTGTCGACATAGACGTAGTATAGACTAGAAACATCTAACCCCCCTTTTTTCTTTTTTTTATTTTAGTTTAGAAAACACATTCAGAAACAATATCTATGACAACAATGCACCAAAAACGGTTGAAATCATTACTGTTCATCATCATTGCCTCATTAATTGTGATAAGTTCACCTGCGGTATTTGCGGAAACTCTTGAACTGAATACAAATCAAAGCGTGTATTCTCCACAACATCCATTATTCATATATGGTGAGGGCACACCAAATCAACCTGTAATTATCCGGCTGTTTGCACCTGATGGTACAACTGCAGATTTTGAGCAGACAATGACAAAACAGGATGGGTCATTTAGCATCACTTTAATGAGGTGGTCGGAACCAACAACAAAAATTCCTTACGGAACATATGTTGTTGAGTTAGTTTCCCAGTCTGGATTGTCCGAAAAAATGAACATAAAGTTTGTATCAGATTCAGAACTTGTAACAATACCAATTGAACGTAGTATACAGGTAAGTGTATTCGCACCTGAAATTGCAGCTTCAGATAGACCTTTTCGTGTGTTTGTACAGGTTTCAAGTGATGGGCACCTAGTACATGAAGAAGTCAAAAAGTTACTAGCAGCATCACATGTTCACACTCCTGCAGACAGTGTAAGAAGTCTCACACAACAACTTGAGAGGTTACATGAGGGATTATACTTTGTTGAATACAAACCTACACAAGAAGGCACATACGTCTTTCATATGGTTGCTAATCACCAGGGAACAGTTTCACATGGTTCAGCTGCAAGCTTAGTATTGGGTCAGGATCTAGCCGGTTTGTCTCAGGAAATCGTAAGTCTTAATCAGGTATTAACAACAGCGTCTACCGAACTTGATTCGTTACAATCTGATATACACGGATTTGGAACTACACTAGAATCAGCCAGTGATAAAATCAATACGGGTGTATCTGAGATTGATACCAGTGTAAGTTCAATGTCATCGGCGGTTACAAATATTGAAGAGGCATCATTACAGGTAAACTCGTTGTTATTTCCAATTGTTGGGTCCATTGCAGTCATAGTTGCTTTACAAATTACAATACTTGCACGAAGAAGATAGTTATAATAGTCGATTGAACAAGTTTTGAATCATGCCAAAACTGGCACTACTTGTAACTACATTTCTTTTTTTTGTTTTTTTACTACAACAAAATTCTAGCGGCATTTTTGAAGACTTTGAACATGTGGACGTAGACCATGACTTGAAGCCGCAATCTGATCTAATATCTACAGATATACATGAAATGCAAAATAGTGTTAAAAGATATCTGGTATTTGGCTCAGGTTCATTTCATGATGCATATCCTCAAACAAAAAATCTTGTATATGGGGTTGATGCTGATAGTGGGTTTTTCTCAGTGGGTATTTTTAATCAGAGTCACGCGAGTAAACTAAGCGCAAGTGGCTATCATGTAATAGAGGATTTTCCCTTAGAATTTCATTCAAAGTATGCTGCGTATAATGCAGCTTCAAAGCATACTCAAATTGGAAACATTGCACAATCCATGAAGGTTCATGACCTGTACAATAAAACTGGTAGAGGAGTCATTGTTGCAATTGTTGATACCGGCGTTGATTTTTCAAATCCCGACATCAGAGAATCATTGCTTAGGGATGAAGACAACAAACCTGTAATGTTGGATGCAGATGGGCAGGGGCTTGTTATTACAAATTCGACCTTTGCTGCAAAAATTAGCAATTTTGGAATATTAAAAAATTACACAAAGGAATTTCCAGAGAATGTAACCTCAACGGTCTATGTAAAAAATGATGGCGTATTTTTAGACATTATACAAGAAGGAAACGGTACAGACATTTCCGTCTACAATGGGCTGTACCCGCGTTTTGGTTCCCCTGTTTTTAACGGTACCTTAACCTCTGACATGAAAATTGGAGAAAGTAAAAGTGACTACATTGAATCAAAAAGTGGCATATATCATCTAGGAGTAATTTATCAGCCACACGGCGGAATACTTCAGGTAGTTCCTGTCTTGGTAACTGATCCAAACGAATCTGGTGTATATGATACCATTACGCCAGATATGTCATCTTCTTGGTTGGACTATACAAAGAGAATAGATGAAGATTTTGTTACGAAAGCAAACTATGACTTTGACTTTACCGATGAAACTCCAATTACAATCGGCAGTGGAAACGAATTATTGCTATATGATGCAGATCTGCCACAAACGGAGCATTTCTGGGAACGCCAGGATGATTATTCGGCAGGAACTGTTGGTGCAAAAGTTGTAGATGTCTATGGAGTTTTTTCAAAAAAGGCAGAAATTGATTATACTTTAGGTGCAGTTAATGGTACCCTATTACCTGCTATGGATAAAGACGGTAGGTTCTTTGGTGTTATGAACGACCCGTTTGCACATGGAACATCTTCTGCATCGGTAATAGCATCCAAGGGAACTATGGAGTATGACATTTACAACAACACAAAAAAATTTTCTATAAAGGGCATTGCTCCGGATGTAAAAATTCTTCCCGTTAAGGCATTATGGTTTGGTGACACAGTTTATGCATGGTTATGGACTGCCGGATTTGATAATGAGGAGAACAGCTGGATATACACTGGTGGTCCAAGAGCAGATATAATTTCTAACAGCTGGGGAATTTCTAATTTTCCAAATACTGGCTATGCTCCAGGTTTGGATGTATTATCACTAATTCTAAACGCACTAGTAACGCCAGGATCTATGCATGAAAATTACACGGGTGTAACTATTGTATCAAGTGCTGGAAACTCTGGACATGGTTATGGAACTATTGGTACACCAGGCATCTCATCATTTGGCTTGTCAGTTGGTGCAGTAACTAACAATGACTTTGTTGGATATGGTCCATTCAAGGACATGCCAAGATTTGGTAATACTACCGACCATTCTGATCATGTTGTAGACTTTTCAAGTAGGGGACCAGGAATAATTGGTGACCCAAAACCAGATCTGATGAGTGTTGGGGCATATGGCTTTGTTCCAACGTTAGTGACAAAATCTTCCGCGGATTCAGATAATGAACCTTTCAGACTTTTTGGGGGAACTAGCATGTCTGCTCCCATTGTAGCAGGTAGTGCAGCTCTTGTAGTGGAGAGCTTGAATGAAAAGGAGATAGAATATGATCCATTCAAAATAAGAAACATTCTGATGTCTACTGCAGATGATATCAAAAATGATTCAATGACACAGGGCACAGGCTTAGTTAACGCCCTAAATGCAGTAAGAGCGATCCATGGTCATGGCGGAAAGTTTATCGTACATAATGATGCTACATTTTCAAACATAAAAGAAGTGATTGATGCTCAACTGCACTCATTTAATTCTAGTTCAATCGGAATTGACAAATTTGGAATTTCCGATAACATATTCCCAATGACAAGCTGGTATGGCGGTCGATTGCATCCTGGGGAAAATACCACTACTGAATTTACAATAGAAAACCCAACAAACAAGACACTTGATATCACAATAAATCCAGTAACTCTAAAATTGATCGAAAAATCGGAATTGGATGGAATAACGGAAGTACAACTACAGGATCCAATCTTAAACAAATCAAAAACATATAGACCAAACTATGTCAAACTAGCTGATCTACCAGTGGATATATCATCACAATCAAACTGCTTTGTAGCAGATGGTTACTGTGTTCAGGATTCACCAAAATCAAACCTAACAACCACAATTCCAGCCGACGCCTCACTTATGGTCTTGAATCTTCGCTTTCCATTTGACACTTTCATGAATCAAACGGACACGGTTTATGCTGACGACATGAAAATTTCATCATTATACATTTATGATTGGAAAGACAAAAACGATGACGCTGAAATTTCAAGTAATGAGCTTTCTTTAGTAAATAGAGGAGGTTCTTGGGGAACGGTTCAAGAGATTCGTATATCTGATCCATCGGAAAAATTTGACAATGAACCGGTTGTGGGAATATACCCAGTACCAGAGAGATATTCTTACTGGTCTGGAAACACCAACAAAAACTCTACGTCAATGGACTATACTCTTTCTGCAAGCTATTTTGGAAATAAATTGTGGGACGATGTATCGGTTAATTCACAAAAAATTTTAATTCCGCCAAAAAATTCCTCAAAGGTAACGGCCGTACTTTCTGTACCTGCTGATATGCAAACTGGTGTGTACCAAGGATTCATGAACTTTGAAGGTGAACATCAAGAAGTTAATGTGCCAATATCTGTTGGCGTTCTTGAAACAATTGATGAGAAGAATAAACTAAACGTGATTATTGGTTCAAGTGGAGAGTCTTTATACGGTAGCGGTTATGTAAAGGGCGCCTTTGATATGACAAGCAGGTACATGGCTGGTGATTGGAGGCAATATTATTTTGACATTCAAGACAGTACAATAAATGCTGCTACAATAGATTTGGAATGGGAAAACGATGACACAAACTTTTCTGTCTTTATGGTTGATCCTCAGGGAAAAATTGTACAGACAAATTTTCCGTCAGGTGTATTTGGCCACTTTTGGGGATGGCCAACTACTGACTGGTTGGGAACAAGCCCATTTAGTTCGGGTGGCGGATTCTTTCCCGTAAAAAATAAGGATAATACCTCAACAGTGTTGTATGCTCCAATCAATCAGACTGGAACGTATACACTGCTTGTTCATTCTACCCTATTTGGTGGAGAATCAACAACAGAACCTCTTTCACTTGCTGCAAAATTTACAACAATTTTGCCTGATGACACGCCACCTGAAATAATATTTGTCATTCCTGAGTTCATTAACAAATCATTTGTCACCTCACCAGAAATAGTTGAAAAGAATCTTAATTTTGTAAAATACTATCTTGATGGGCAGGAGATTGAATCTGAAACGTTGGACTTTGAAATTTTGCCTGATGGGTCACACAATTTACGAATTCATGCGAGCGACATTGTTGGAAATGATATTGAAAAGACATTTTCTTTTACTGTAGATAACATTCCACCGGAAATCATAGTCAAATTACCTAAAAATGGCACTCTTGTTTCTGACTCGTTGCAAATTGACTTTAAAGTAAATGATGAAAATTTGGCTGACAGTGGGGCTATTTCAGTTTTATTCCCGGATGACCAATCGTTTGAGGATATGACTTTCTTTTCATATAACACAACCAAGATTGATGACGGAATATATGATCTGAAGATTATAGCCAAAGATCTTGCCGAAAACGAAGCAACAAAGGTGCTTTCATTCAACGTAGATCATACATTTGTTCAACCACCCCCTGTTATTTCCAAAGAAAAGAAGGAAATGCCACAAACCTCCTTATTGATTATTGTCAGTACTATTGTTATTGCGGCAATAGTTATTTCGGTAGCCGTTAAAAAAACTAGAAAAACTTCTACGGTGATCCAATCCTGAAATAAGATTTATATCCATTTTACCGATACGTGAGCTTGAATGTCTGAGCAGGAAAAAGAATCTGGAGGAATGTCCAGGAGAGACTTTCTTAAGCTTCTAGGTGCTGCAGGAACATCCGTGGCTTTTGCACCGTTTGTACCTTGGGGCAAGTTTATGCCAAACCCGTCATCTTCAACTCTTGAAAAGGTACCTGTAATTTTGCCTGATGGTACACAAGCAAATCTTAACACTTATCCAATAAATCATGCAGAGGTTATCACTTATCCAGAAACTACTGATGAAGTTCTAAATGAGGAGGCGTTTAGGAAATGGCAATTTATTAGGTTACCAGAAAAATTTGGCGGAGGAAGAAAAGATGTATCTGCCTTTAGGGCATATAGTATGGTATGTTTACATTTATGGTGTTTGTGGAAATACTGGCCTGACGAAGGACGAATGAGAGGAGAGTGTCCGTGTCATGGAAGTATGTATGATGTCAGAACTGGTACTTCATATCTAGGACCTGCATCATTGCAAGCACCTCCTTCAAACACACTTCCCAAACTTGATTTTGAAGCTGACACTGATGGATTTATGTACATTAGTCCTCCAACGTGGGGCGTAAACACTAACGGAGTAGTAGGATATGGCCGCTTCGCTTGAGAGACGTAACGGTTTACTCACGTTCATTTATTGGATTTGGGATGAGTTAGACCGAACCATATTTACTGCAATCAAGTTTTCTTTCCCAGCAAGATTTGTAAGTCCATTTGGATTTTTGGGAATGCTTACGTTCATCATGTTCATCACTTTGGGTGTAACTGGCGCGTTACTGATGTTCTATTACGAACCAATCATGACAAGGTCGTGGGACAGTGTTGCGTTTATCAACAACGATGTACCGTTTGGGTTCCATATTAGAAATCTCCATTATCATGGATCAAATGCAATGGTTATGTTAGCTATTCTTCACATGTACTACCAGTACTTTAGTGGCAGATACAAAATAAGAAATGAGATTTTGTGGGTAACAGGTGTTATACTTGGTACTGTTACAATACTTGAAGCCTTTACTGGATATGACATTATCTTTAGTGAAAGAGCGGAGCTTGCCATCAGCATTGCGGCATCGCTTACCAACTCCATTCCAGTTGCGGGTCCCATGATTCGTGAACTGGCATTTGGTGCAGGTTTCCATGACTTTGTGCTAAGGTTCTATGCCCAACACGTCTTCATCTTGCCCATCGTCATGCTCGGATTGATGGCAGTTCATTTCCCGCGATTCTTGGTCTTCGATGTACCGATGGTAATGGCCATTTGTGGTGCAATGTGTTTGGCCGGTGGTGTATTTCCAGTTGATCTTGGTTTCAAGTTCGAGCCAACTGTTCCACCAGGGATTACGGTTCCAGAATGGTATCTTACTGGTCTCTATGCATTTTTGAGAACACAGTATGACAAGTTTCTTACTGGTGTGTTATGGCCTGCGTTGTTTATCGGCGCATTACTGCTTACGCCATTTCTAGATAGATACAAAAAGTTTTCATGGAAAGATCGTCCCTGGGTCACTGCGTTTGGCATTACGGGAATTTCCCAGATACTGGTAACAACATACTGGGGCTTTTACATTCCACCTGACACTACAATTCCACTAGTAGAAAGGCTGGTAATTGACCCGATAAACCTCTATCTTGTAATGATATTACTTGTACCACTAAGCTTTGGGTTTACCCTAATGATGATTCATCTTGCAAAAGATGCTGAAAGAAAGGCAAAGCTTGCCAAAGCAAACGGACCAAAAAAGGTGTCAGAAATCAAGCTATCAATAAAATGGACAAACTGGATGCTTGTTGGCTTGCTTGCCTTCCAAGTGTTCTTGAATATAGCTGCGTACAATGCGTTCCTATCAGGTATGAATAACGTTAACTTGTGGCTAACAGGCGTGATTCTGATTACCTTTGGTGGATTCTTCCATCTCTACCGCTATGCAATGTCCCAATCAAAAAACATACCACAAATGCCGCCAGCTACTACTACCAAGCCTCTAGTTAGTACTCAAAAACCATTGGAGCCAACAAATGGGGGTTCTAAACCAGATAGTAACAAACCATCAGAAGGTCAAGTTACCGAACCATCAGTACCGGAAATTAAATCAGATGTTACAGAATTGGATAAGGATCTGAACCTTGGAACATCTGATCTTAATAAACCATAAAACCTTCATCATCAGTAAAGAAGCTTTATAAGACTTTTAGAAATGAGTGCAAAGCGTTGAGTAGTACGGTTTCCTCTGGTCATCAATATGGAATAGGATTAATTGCTGTGTTGATTGCATCTGCTGTATCAATTGGTTACTACCAAATGTATTGGCTACCAGAACAGCTTGCAAAACCAGAAGTTGATGAACATGTTTTACATCCTGTAAAATCTACTATCATTGAGGCTATTATGGGTTCTGCAAATGCGGACCAACAGGATAACTTTGTACCAAAATTGGTTAATCTGCAATTAACCATTGACAATCATGTAATATGGAAAAATGTTGATGAGACCGCACATACTGTTACACCAGACCATCGTTACACTGATAGTTATAGTGGCGACTTTGGTTCTACGGGTGTAATTTTACCAGGCGAAGAATATGAATTCCTGTTTACAGATGCTCCACCAAACACGCCTGTAACCATTGAATATCACTGTGAGCCGCATCCTTGGATGACAGGAAAGGTTGTAGTATCAAAAGCTAGATTCTAGACTGAAAAATTTGCAAACAACTGGTCACTTTCTATCTCTTTATGTTGTTCAATTATTGAAGCACGAAACTTTACATCATGGGGATGTTCAGGCTCAAATTCAATTGCAGCTGTAAACTCAACTTTGTTATGAGGCATGTCATCTTTGCTTATGAATAACCGTGACACATTCTGAGAAATTTGTTTCTCGTTGTATGATTTGTAAACTATTAGCTTGTTTGAACCTATAATCTGAGCATTAATCACAATACCATCAAACCTGCCAGGATAGTTTACGGCAACCGATCCCCTAATTTCAGAATTAGGCTTTATGATCTTGTTGTTTAGTTGAAGTTTAATGTCACTCATGATGCTGGTTACTTTATAGACATTAATAATTTTATTAAGAGAATGGTGGGCCCAAAGGGCTTCGATCCCTTGACCATTGGATTAGAAGTCCAACACTCTATCCATGCTGAGCTATGAGCCCAAAAAATAAAAATTTGGCGAGTATTTTCATATTCCTTTTTTGTTATTTTTTCTTTGATGTAAAATTTACTGGAATAATATTTTTGTAAAATTTTTAAAATCCATGTATCTAAGGGAAACGCCTCAAGTTTTTCAAGAGAAAATAACATGATACAATCTGCAACCTTGTCTCCAATTCCAGGTAGTTTTAAAAGAGATTCTCTTGCAGTTTGATAATCAGCTTTTTTTAGGTAATCAAAATCAATTTCACCCGTTTCTACAGAAAATGATGTGTCCTTGACATATTTTGTTCTATATCCTAGACCACATTTCTGTAAATCATTTATTGACGCATCAGCTAAAGCATGTGGTTCAGGAAAGACAAAAAACTCTCTCTTATCAAAATTTACCCTAGTACCAAATTTTTTACATAATTTTTGGAGACGCATTTTGATATTAGGTATGTTTGAATTTGCTGAAATGATAAATGAAATACAGCATTGGAAAGGATCCTGCCTAGTTATGCGAAGCCCGGGATAGCGTTTAATAGCCTTTTTTACAATTTTGTCCCGTGATATGCTTTTTAGGATTTTTTTATAATTATCATCGCTTCTGAAAAAATCCTTTGACTTTTTTGATAATGTCCGAATTTCAAACGGTTCATGTTTTACCTGAATTACGTCTGATCCATCAATTCCAAACCACACATTTTTGTGGTTTTCCCATAAGAAAACTTGTCCACTGTTAATGGTTTCATGAATATTGATATTAGTATGAAGATCAGGCATCTCACACAGATATCTGTTCACCAAGTTTGGGCGTATATGCATCTAGACCAAACTTTTCATGAATTTCTTCTGCAAATTTTATGCAAGATTCATCATCGCCATGAACAGTTAAGACTTTGGGATTACCGTTAATGTTCTTGATCATATCAAAAAGTGAATCCCTATCAGCATGACCAGAAAACTGAAATTGTTTTACGGCAGCTTTTACCTTTATGTCTTTACCTCGTGCAGAAATCATCCCTGTTTCTAATAATTTTTTTCCAGGAGTACCTTCCCCTTGATATGAAACCATTGCAATTCCATTCTTCTCATCAAGAGCTAACTCTTGCATGTAGTATACTGCATTTCCTCCAACTAGCATACCAGCAGGAGAAATTACAACACATGGTTGTGAAAGAGCTTTTTTTCGGTCGCCGTGATTTCTTATCAAAAAAGCATGATTAATTGCATCACTAAAAATGTTAATATTTTTCAGGTATTCAGGATAACGAAACATGATATCGTTTACCTTTAATGCCATACCATCCATGATCACTGGATATTGAAAGTTTGCATTCTTTAAGACACATGCAATTTCTTGCGATCTTTCAACTGAAAATGATGGAATAAACAGGATTCCTTTTCTATCCATAACTTCATTTGCAAATTCAATCAATCCTTTTTCTGATTCCTGTCGTGGCATTTGATTTGTTTGAGAATATGTACTCTCAGTGATCAGTAGATCTATATCACCTATGTCCAAGTCCGCTTCTGGTAACATTCTTGAGCCTCTTAGATTAATATCTCCGGTGTAAAATAGTCGTTTACCCCCTGATTCAACTAGAACCGTACTACCGCCTATAACATGGCCGGAAGCTCGTAATTCAAATGTCGCATTACCAGTTTTTACAGGTTCTCCGAACCCAATTTCTTTGGAATTTTTGATCATACTGTTAACATGTCTATAATCAAATGAATGCTTATTTTTTTCAATCTTCAACATGTCTTCAATTAATAATATACTTAGATCAAGAGTTGGGGGCGTGGCATAAACATGCGTATTTCCTCCTATAAACAAAGAGGGCACACATCCAGAATGGTCCAAGTGTGCATGTGTTATAATAGCAGTATCTACATCCTTTGGCTTGATATGTAATGGGTATAACGGGGGATCATCACGTCTTTTTGCAAACATCACCCCATAGTCTAATAGTATATTAGTGCGATCACACTTAACAAGAAATCCAGATCTACCAACTTCACTAGCTGCGCCCAAAACCTTGACATCCATAGAAAAATTTCACATAGCTTGTACCTTAAAATCTTCTTACAAACATAGTAGTAAATTACGATCTGGAAAATCTGCATAAGCTTTAATTAGTGCTAGCTAAGATCTGATCAAACATGGGAAGAAGTTATGACGAGTGGGCAAAAACACAGGACCAAGCACTATTAGCAAAGGTACGTGCTGGTGATGAGGCAAATAAACCACTCTTAAACCAGATTAACTGGATTTGGGTAGCTAATTTAATGGCACAAAAGGCAGATCTAAATCCAACATCTGCAGAACTACTTGACTGGGTTACTTCCGGTCAAATCGAAGCAATGAGAAAGTAATACGTGTGAATCACGTTTTCTTTTTTATTTTGCTTTATCTAATTAGTGCTAGCTAAGCGATCTTTTTTCTATAACCGTGTTATGAATTTCAACCATCGTTTAAATAGCGATTGAACAGATTCAATTTAGTGAAATAAATGCCAATAGCAATACTTCCAGATGTAGACGAACAGAGATGTATTGGATGCGCACTTTGTGTAGAAATCTGTACAACTCTTGGCCCAGACGTACTTCGTGTAAAACCTGTAGAGGGTTGGAAGAGAGGTAAAGCATTTGTATTTTATCCAGAAAGATGTATCTCTGACGGTGCATGCATAGGTGTATGCCCAACAAAGTCAATCTTTTGGATGAGACCAATGAATTACACAGCAGGACAGCCTGTACCTCTTCATAAGAACGGAGTTTTCGTTAAAGGATGGGCAGAAGACGCAGCAGGATAAACTGCATCTTTCGCTAATTTTTTTTTATTATTTTATTTTCAGAAAAACCTTATTTTGGTATTTTTTGGCAGTGATTTTACAAAGGGTTTTAGAAAATCATCATTTTTTGGCACGTATAAAATATCAAAGTTATTCTTTGAAAAGAAAACATCCCAGGTTTGAGTAAATGTTGGAAAATCTTCTGGCATAAAATCAATTCTTGGCATTTCATAATGTGATGCTGGATAAAGATCTGAGAGCTCTAATGGTATGATACCAAGAAACGGATTGTAAAAACAAAACTGGATAGATTCAGAATCTTTGAATTTTTCTTTCAGTGAGGTGTATTCGTTTGTCAGATAAGCTGGTCTAATAGTTGTATTTTTGGTAAGAACCACAATTTTTTTTCTAGTCTTGAATTTCTGGATAGTGTTTTGATAAGCGAATACTTCTGGTCTGTATTGATCCTCTTTTGAAAACAAAAAGATAGATCTTTCCTTAAATTTTGGAGTAGAATCAAGAAAGTAATCAGGGCTTTTTGTAAAAACATCAATTGTCTCAAATAGCTTTGGATGTGCTCGTATTTTCTTCATTATATATTCCCAAAGTCTACCCTCATGGATTGATTCTTTTACCCTATCCACTTCGGCTTTAATGGAAAACAAATTATGAAGGGCAATCTGATTAATCTTATCTTCAGGTTCTAATGAGAGAACTTCCTTTGGGCTAAATTTTGTGCATACTTCACATGTACACGAAAAATATCTAATATCTGGAAGACGTATTGTTTTGTCTTCTTCTATATACCTATCATGCTTGGCATAAAGTATGTATGAAGCAGAGTCAAAAGTATCACACCCAAGAGCAACAGCAAGAGGAATTGTCAGTGGGTGACCAGCCCCAAAAAGATGTAACGGGATAGCATCAGGCATCTGTTTTTTGGCTATTATGATCATCTCTGCTAGCAGTTTGTACTCGTATGATTCCATAAATTCTACAGGACTACCAAGTGCCAACATTGGAAAGCCACAGTTAACTAGATTTTTAGTAGATTTTTTTACCAACTCTTGGTGTTCTCCTCCCTGAATCGGACCAACCCATACTTGACCATTGTCTACGCTGTCTTCTAGTGTTTTTTTTGCAACTTTGAGAGTTTGGTCAACATAAGATTTTGCCTTTTTTTTGCTTAATCCATAGCCTGTTGGCTTGTCGAGAGGTATTGCAAAGTCTGTCATTATTTTTTTTTCAAATTCAGCCATATCAATAGGCGAAACGTCAACATCTCCGTATTCTAATACTTGATAACCTCCTGAATCTGTCATCACAGCGCCATCATAATCAATGATGTCATGAATTCCTTTTTTTATTGCAGTTTCTCCATGTCTTTTCATTGTAATGTAAGCATTAGTGATTACAAGGTCAAAACCCATTTGTTTAATCTTTTTTGCAGGTATTGTCTGTTTTACGGGATGAATAACTGGAACATAAGCAGGTGTTTCAATCTTACCGTGATTAGAATGTAAAACACCTATCCTACCCGCTAAATCGCTTTTTGTAATTTCAAACAATTTATGATCAGTCCAACATTATCTACTATTAAATTAGTCTGGAAAAAATTTCTTTAAATCATTTTTTTCAGATATCTCTGTTAACCAATCTATTGTATCTCCATTAGAATTTCCATGAATAACATCCAGTATTTTTTTGACAGTTTGTTGTGGTGCTAAGCATGTTGTGTTAACTTGGAATGTTTTATCCGCACCAAGTTTCTCAATTGAATCGTAAGCGATCACACCTAAAATTTCACTTCCAAGATTATCATTTTTTTTCTTATCTGTATAGTTCCTTTTTTCATAAATCTGAATAAGATCATATGGATTCTTTCTAAGAACAATGGACTTGGAAACTTGAGTTTTTGAAACCACATAGATTGCTAGGTGCCCAACAATTAGTGATTTTTCAATAAGTTTGTCTTTTAGTAATATTTTCATCTGCCCAACATCTACGTCAATAGAATCATCTTGTTTTGGCATTCCTGCCTTTAGTGCTTCTTTGTTAATATCAACAATTTCATAATCTAAAGTCTCAGCAAGCTCTTCAGCTACTGTATGTTTTCCTACGCCAGGGTTGCCTGTTAAAACTAACATATTGCTCTTAAGAACTAGCCAAGTTAAAAATTTCTGTAATACTAATATGCATAAAATCATAATTGTAGGTATGCAGATTGGACTTTTTGGTAAAGCCAATGTTGGCAAATCAACGTTTTTTTCAGCTGCAACTCAAACATCTGTTAAGATTGAAAATTTTCCATTTACAACAATTAAGCCAAACGTTGGAATTGCATATGTTAACACTGCTTGTGCTTGTAAGCATTTCAAGATAAAGCATAACAATCCTTTATGTATATCTGGAAATAGATTCGTACCTGTGAAACTAATTGACGTTGCAGGTCTTGTTCCGGGTGCTCATGAAGGAAAAGGATTAGGTAACCAATTCCTGGATGACGCACGACAAGCAGAAGTGCTCATTCACGTTGTAGACATTTCTGGTTCAACTGACATACAGGGTCAGTCTGTCAATGTAGGAACACATGATCCCAGAGAAGATATCAAATTTGTTGAGGAAGAGTTTGATTTTTGGTTCAAACATATACTTGAACGTGAATGGCAGAAACTCTCCAAAGAAATTGAAAAAACAAAAACAAAACTAGTAGATGGTATTGCGGATCGTTTTAGCGGTCTTGGAGTTAAAGTTAATCATGTTCATGAAGTCTTGCAAAATCTAGGCTTGTTAACCAAAAAACCTGTTGAATGGAATAATTCTGATCTTACCAAATTCGCACAGATGCTAAGAAAAAAGACTAAACCTATGTTAATTGCTGCAAACAAGGCTGATTTGTGTAAAAGCTTGCAGATAACAAACGAAATACACAAGAACCGGGAAATCATAAATTGCAGCGCAGAAACTGAGCTATTATTAAAAAAGGCTGCTAAAGCAGATCTGATTGACTACATACCGGGAAATGAGAAGTTCGTTATAAACAAAAATGTAGACATATCTGCACCACAAAAAGCGGCGTTGAACCTTGTAGAAAACGTTTTGTCTAAATTAAACTCTACTGGTGTTCAAACAGCATTAAATTCTGCAGTATTTAGGCTGCTAAAACTTATTATTGTATTTCCTGTGGAGGACGAAACAAAACTCTCAAACAAAGATGGCGAAATACTTCCAGATGCTAAAATTTTATCTGAAAATGCAACTGCAAGAAACCTTGCAGAAACAATACATCAAGACATTGCTAAGGGGTTCCTTTATGCCATAGATGTTAAAACAAAACAGCGAATTGGTGCCGATCACCAATTAAAAAACGGGGATGTAATTAAAATTGTGTCAAGTTTAAGCAGAGGATAACATGAAATGTCTTGGTATTGAAAGTACGGCACATACCTTCTCATGTGCTGTGGTTGATAGGAAGGGAAAACATGGTGAAATCCTTTCAGATATTCGTAAAATTTATGGTCCACCTGACGGCGAAGGAATTCATCCAAGGGAAGCTTCTAGGCATCATGTTGAAACAAGTAGTACCGTATTATCTGAAGCCTTACGGAAAGCCAAGATTTCTGTAGATGATCTTGACATAATCTCATATGCTGCGGGTCCTGGACTTGGACCATGCTTACGTGTTGGTGCTGTAGTATCTAGAGCACTTTCATCCTATTACAAAATCCCAATTTACCCTGTAAACCACGCTATTGGTCACATCGAGCTAGGAAAAATGTTGACTGGTGCGAAAAATCCTCTAGTCCTGCTGGTCTCAGGTGGGCATACAATGCTACTAGCTTTTTCAGACAAAAAATGGAGAGTTTTTGGTGAGACACTGGATATCACTCTGGGCCAACTGCTTGACCAATTTGGTAGATCAATTGGGTTTGCATCTCCTTGCGGAAAAAAAATTGAAGATCTTGCTGAAAGAAACCACAACTACATACCACTTCCTTATTCAGTAAAAGGAAATGATGTGTCATTTTCTGGACTTCTTTCTGCTACAAAGGCGATTGTAAATAAGGGAGTTGAGGCTGCTTGTTATTCACTTCAAGAAACTGCATTTGCAATGATTTGCGAAGCTACAGAGCGTGCCCTGGCTTTTACCAAGAAAAAGGAATTAATGATAGTAGGAGGTGTTGCAGCAAACAAAAGACTGTCAGCTATGCTAACAAGTATATGCAAAAGGCAAAACTGTAAATTTTTTGTAGTACCTCCAAAATTTGCTGGTGATTGTGGTTCTCAAATTGCTTGGCTAGGATTGCTTGAAGCTTCTGTGAAAAAAGGAACTGGCTTGAAGAATACGTTCGTCAAGCAATCATGGAGACTTGATACAGTAAAAGTTTCTTATTAGATTTATTTTTCTTCAGTTTTTGTTGCATGAAAGTTTTCTAAAGTTTTTTTAAATGTTTTTAGCCATCCACCGTTGTTAAATACACCAAACTTGTAGGTATTTTCTCCATCTTTTGTTTTTGCGGTAAAACATATCTTCTTCATCAACAAGCCCTCTTTCCAAATCTTTGTAACATTTTCTAGTGGTACATCCAATACAGTATCACCCATTTTAGCTGAAAAATCCATGACCCTACTTTCTTTTTTATCAAATGCTACTCTTTTGTTTGTGAGCGTTAAAAATCCGACCCCAATGGTATCTTCATTACAATCCTCCTGGCTAATCCTCTTTTCATCTGTATCCATGATTAGATTTTAATCACTTGATTATGTCTTATAATGTTAATGAAATTAATTAGAAAGGGAGCAGAGGGGGACCTTTTTCTTACTACTTGGATTGACCAAAAGGCTGTTTTAAAATCAAGAAAGAAGAAAGATTATAGAAATGCGTCTCTTGACCATCACCTTCGAAAACAGAGAACCATAAGAGAGTCTGAAATTATATCTGAGGTAAAAAAATTTGGAATTCATACTCCGTTGGTTTATTTCGTAGACATAGAAAATTGTAACATCATAATGCAAAAAATAGATGGTATTTTGGTTCGTGATTTACCAAATTCCAAGGTTGTAAGTGTGTGCAAAAAAATTGGTAGATTAGTTGGAATCATGCACAAAAATGGAATATCACATGGGGATTTGACAACATCTAATTTTATAACATCAAAGAAAGGTTTGTTCATAATAGATTTTGGTCTTGCAAGTAGAACTTTCAAATCTGATGATCATGCAATTGATCTAAGATTGTTCAAAGAAATTCTTAACAGTGCACATGCAAAAATTGTTGAGAAAGCGTGGTCTAACTTCTTAATTGGATACAAGTCATCAGTAGGCAAGGAGCGTTTTGTAAAAATTACAAATAAAGTTATGATAATTGAAAGTCGTGGGAGATATGCAACAGTTGTATGATGTTATTTTTGCCTCATCGAACACACACAAGTATGAAGAAGCGAACAAAATTCTAGCGGAATTTGGAATAAGATTGGGGTTTTTCCAAACAGAATTAGTAGAAATTCAAGACGATTCACTATCAAAAATAGCATTACAGAAATCATTGAATGCATACGAAAAATGTAAAAAGCCGGTTATAATTGAGGATGATGGTCTTTTCATTGATTCATTATCTGGTTTTCCAGGTCCATATTCATCTTATATTTTCAACACAATTGGAAATAATGGAATTTTAAAGCTGATAGGAGATAATAGAGGTGCACAATTTGTAGCAATAATTGCTTTCTGTGATTCTAGTAACGAACCTATTTTGTTTGAATCTAGTGTGACAGGAACAATTTCGAAAAATATTCAAGATGGGGGTTGGGGTTATGATCCAATCTTTATTCCAGAAAAACAAAATAAAACCTACGCAGAGCTAGCTGATAAAAATAAACTGTCTCATCGGTATGAATCTTTGAAAAAATTTGCCAATTGGTTTAACAATAAGCGGGAATGAAACGATCTACAAATCGTTTCTTGTTTTGTAATATTACTATTCTTGATATTTCACTTTCATCCATAACTGTAAAGGTGCTATTTTCTTGAGCTAATTTATTTGCAAAATATCTAACTTCATCCATTTCCAGCATATCTGAATACTCGAGTCTGTTAGTGGATCTTCCTATGTGCATGTATGATTTTATCTCAATAAAATGCGCATTTGATTGTCGTAGTAGTGATGCAAAAGCTGGAACCATTTCTTCATTATCATTATAACCTCTGATCAAAGTAAGTCGAAGAACAGTTCTAGTATGAAGTTTTGATAACATCTTTAGAGTTCTATTCCATCTTTCCCAAGAATCATCATATCTAGGCCTGTTGACTTTCAAAAAAGATTGATAGTCTGCTGCATTGGTTGAAAGATAAAGCTGAGTTGGGAGGGCATTCTCATCTTCAAGTTTCTGTATCATATCTGGCTCCTGACCATTTGTGACCAAAAAAATTGATTTTGTCGCTTCAAGGGATTTCAAATATTTGATCAGTTCTGGTAATTTTGGATACATGGTTGGTTCCCCAGAAAGCGAAATAGCGTAATGGCTTGGAAGCAATGATTCATCCAACTTCTTTTTGTCTTGATTAGGATCACCATAATGTCCCATAATCAATTTTTTTCTCTCTGCCATCAGTTTAGTAATAATTTCTTCTGGTTCAGCAACATTTTGCGGTTCCATTTCCATCGTGTCATAAAATTCCATTGGCCGCCAACAGTACACACATCTATTCTCACAATACATTCCAGCAGGAGAAAACTCCATACACCTATGCGTGCTAATTCCATAAAACTTGTGCTTGTAGCATGTTCCTTCACCCCTAAATGATTTTTTTGTCCAATGACATAATTCTACAGTAGAATGATCAGATACGCCATATTTTGCCTTCTTAAGCTGCTTTACAATAGAAGGCCTGATCTGAATTAATTCCGGTTCTTTTTCTACAACTTCTCCAGAACAACTCATACTGAAAATCATGCGCAGGCTTACTTAAATTTGCATATATTATCACAGGAGAGAAACATTCTATTAGAAAATAAACAAAAATGAGTAATGGATATTTTGAAAATCCTACCAGTATTCATTTTAATTTTCTCTAGTTTTTGTATCCCTTTACCTATGGTCTATGCAGAAGACGTAACGGAAACATTTGAAGGTGGTATGGATTTACAGATTACTTATCCTGAATCAGTAATGATTGGCAGAATATTTTCAGTTGCTATACATCTAGAGAACAATGGTTGGGAAAACAAACAGGATATATCATTTACAATATCAAACCCAGATTTTGCCTTTAAATCACTTGGAGATGAAATAATTACAATAAAGGAACTGACAACTTCAAGTTCATTTGGAACAACACTTGACTATGAAGTTTCTAAAAACACAAGCGAAGGAACACACTTTCTTAACATTTCATACTCCCAAGTTCTAGTTAGTAACAACGTTGATCCTATGCCTGCCACCAAAACTGCTATTGCTTTGCCTATTATGGTTATGAAAGAACCAATTGTAACGATTCAAACAACTACACCAGAATCAATCTTTTCAAACACAGAATTCCCGTTTGAAGTAAATGTAATTTCTGAGGATATTGACATCAGTGACCTAACTGTGCAAATCATTGTGCCACAAGATATTGAGTTTAGAGGAGACACATCATATAACGTGTCATCGTTAGAAAAAGGAATACCGTTTAACATAAAGGCAGAAATGATTACTCCTACCACCATTTCCACAGAGCATACAATACCTGTGAAGGTTGTAGTAAGTTATACTGATGATCTTGGTGATGAAAAATCAGATTCTTCATCAGTACCATTATTACTTCGCCCAAAAACCTTCTTGGAGATTACTAATGATGGGGGAATATGGGTGGGTGATTTTTTTATTGCTCCATATGTTAGCATTGGTACCATAGTTGGGATACCTGCAGGAACAATTTTTTCATTATTACTAAGAAGGGCAGTCGAACGCAGAAAAAAGAATAAGAAATCCTAGAATAACCAAACTATTTTCGTATGCTGAAACGTGTATATTGGATCACTCAATTTTTTTTGTATGCTTAAAACGGTCAGTATAGCAGGTATTGAGGAAGACGGAATTCCATTTAAGAAAGAAAGCATTCCCCTTGAAGATGCTGCAAAAAGAGTCTCAGATGGAACTTTCACATGGATTGAGTGTGTTGTAGATGATATTGTTAACGAAACCCCAAAGATTCTTCAAAAACTTGAAATCAACATGGATCCTAGTTTGCTACTTTCAGGATATGTAACAGCATACGAGGATATAGGGGACACGTTGGGTATTATGCTACCTTTTATTGTAACTGGTGATAGCAGAACACAAACATCTCCAGTTTTGATTTTTGTTAAAAAAGATCTGATAGTTACCATTCATGATGACTATGGAGGTAAGATTACCAAACTATACAATTATTCTACTTCGTTAATGAGAAAACTCCCTAAGGAACAGGAACAGTGGGCAGACAGACAAACCATTTTGTTGTTTAGGCTATTAGATGAAGTCAGTGAAACAAACTTTTCTATTTTGAGGACAATTATTGAACAAGCTGAACAACTAGAAATTGATCTTGCTGGTTCAAGACAAACTGATCGTGATATTGGTTTTGAACTATCTAACATGAAAAGATCGTTGTTAACATTTCTAAACGCTGTTTGGGCTACACATGATACTGTACGGAATGTCAAATATGGTGATCCTGACATGCTAACTGATGATGATGACATATTAGAAAAATTTGAAGTAATTTTGGGTCGACTTGATAGGCAAATTCAGATGGCTGAAAATGTTATGGAGGTAATTGCCACTGGAATGACTGTTATACAAACTGAAACTTCGAACAAATTAACAAAATTAATTGTTTGGCTAACAGTTGCGGCTACCGCTGTTTTAGTACCTAATACTATAGCTACAATATTTGGAATTCCTGGTCTTGAATTCTCATGGTTCTGGGTTATCCCAATATTGTTAATCTCAACAATAATTTCAGCTGTAGTAACTTATCGCTGGACAAAACAATTTCGGGTAAATCCTTTTAGAATAAAAAGATTGCAAAATTTACGTAAGAGATTTTCCTCAAAATGACAGCAAGTTTCTAGTACCAGGGAATTAAGTAGACAAAGCCAGTATAAACTAACGCTACAGTTATTGCCATAGCAATAAACCAGCCTTTACCTTTCATTGCAAATTTTTTTTCATTTGGGAATAATAAATCTAAGGGTTGTTTTATGACAAACAAATCTCATCAAAAGTTAAGATTATTAGCCGAAAAAAGCATAATACAATTGTGGCCTTCGTAGTACAGTGGTTAGTATAGGGGATTGTGGATCCCCGGACAGGAGTTCGATTCCCCTCGAGGGCCTTCTAATCCTAAAAAATCCCGAATTTGCTGGATTCCATTTCTTCTTTGATAGCAATTTTTGCCTTGATGTTTTTTTGCTTTATTTTTTGTGAAATCCAGGTTAGAAATTTCTTGTCCATACCTTTACCTTTCAACTTTTGAAAATCTTGTCCCATCTGAGAAGATAATTTATGGACTAGTATTCTATTAACTGAAACAACAAAAAAATGCCATCCAAATGCAAATTCCGAATCTGATATAACAAAACACTCTTCTTCATGCACCATTTCTTCAAGCATTGTTAGAACGGTGCTAATTTCCTTACTTGTTTGTTCATAATTTGTGGCAGAAACGTTAAGGTTTATTCGTTCTTCCATAATCAAATTAAATTGCTTGCAAAATTAAAGGTTGATGTCATTTAATCAAATGTTCAATTTCAATACCAAAGAATTTCTTTAATATTTCCATGTAGTTCTTGATTGGAGTTGGAATTTCATCTCCACATGCGATGCCAAGATTTTTTGCATTAATCCAAATTATCAATGATTGTAAAATGGTTAAGAATCTATCATTTTCTGGGTTCTCCGAAGCAATCGCTTTTGTATATCTTTCTGCATATTCCCAAGCGGAAACAAAATCTATACATTTTGTACCAAAAATTGCTAGAAGCTGTTCTTTTAGTTCTGCCGATTTGAAAGGAACTTTACTAATGATATATGGGAAATCAACTTTATCGGGTAGACATCCTGGTAACGGACCCCAAATTGTAGCTATGATAGAACCGTCTTGTAAATCTCCAAATCTTTTTTTCATGCCTTCAATTATTTCTTTATCAGTAAACCAAAACAGAATAGCAGTAGCATCGTCTATCTTTGCATCTAGAACATTTTTACATAAAAACTCCGCATTTTTTATCTTCCTTTCTTTTACAAGCTTTTTTGCACGTCGTATCTTTTCTTGATTGTTATCTATACCAACTGCTTTCTTTACGTTAAACTTCTCTAATGCTATTGCAATTCCCTCACCACTGCCGCACCCTAGGTGATAAAAAACATCTTTTTCATTTAGGTTTAAAAATTCAAAGATCTTATTGTAAGAGTATTCAGATAATTGAACATCTTCACCAGAAATAATATTATTTGGCAGTAATTTTAGATATTCTTCGATTTTCACAGATAATTGTAAACATTTTAAGAATTTATTCTCTTATGCTCTCTAATGTTGATACAACCTGCCATAAAGATGTCCGAACATAAGATGGTAGGTTAGGATCCTGGGTTACATCGTCTAGTAAACTAATTGTATTTGCCGCACGAACAGACATAGAATATTCCCCATCTTTTAGTCCCTCAATCAAATCCGTAATGCTTTTTCTAATGTTTCTAGGAGTAGAAGGGTTAGTAGCAATTTGGTTCATCTTTGATAAAGAATCGTTAAGAAATCCTAGATTTTCTTCTTTTGTTGCCATTTTCTCACTTCATACCTTCATATCTTAATTTTAAGTTACGTCTCTACAAATACATCATCAGATTCAACTATTACTTTGTATGATATCAAATCATTAATTTCTCCCGGGAATTTTATTAATTTGCCATTTTTACAGTCAAACTTGGCTCCATGCCAATCACAAGTTATTGTTGAATCCTCAAGTTTGCCTTCTGAAAGAGTAGCACCCGCATGAGTACATGTATCATCAATCGCAAAGTAATTTCCATCAATATTTGTTACAAGAATTTCATTTTCACCAGCTGAAACTTTTTTCATCTGACCCGGAATAATTTCGGTCGTTCTACACACAAAAAATCTTCCCATGATAATATTTAATTTAATAATTTTAAATTAGTTCTGATCAAAAAACTTGACTGTATTTTGAATTCTACCTAGTTTTTCTATTTCCATCTCTATTTTATCTCCATTTTTAAGAAATGGAGTATTTGGATTGTTCATCGCCACCCCATCTGGCGTCCCAGTTACAATAATGTCTCCTTTTTCTAAAGTCATTATATTACTAAGTTTTGATATTATGGATGGTATTTTTATGAACATATTTTTTGTAGATGAATCCTGTCTGTTTTGTCCATTTATCTTTGTGACCAACCGTAGATCTTGCGGATCCATAATCTCGTCCGCACTTGTTATCCAAGGACCACATGGAGCAAATGTGTCAAATGATTTTCCACGTGTGAATTGTTTATCCCGCATTTGAATATCTCTTGCAGAAACATCGTTGAAAACCATGTATCCAAAAATATAGTCCTTTGATCCAGATTCATCTACATTTTTGCAAGTCTTACCGATTATAACGGCAAGTTCAATCTCATAATCTAATTGTTTTATAAAATCGGGGCATATTATATCAGAGTCTGTTCCACATAGTGTAGTTCGTGGTTTGATAAATATGACAGGCTCGTTGGGGGAAACAAGATTCTGTTCTTTTGCATGAGCTGGGTAATTGAAAGTAAGACAGATTATTTTTGGCGGATCCGGTATTGGAGCAAGTAATCTAAATTTTTCAAGTTGAGCCTTGAAAGAGATGTCAGATATTTTGTCTTTAACTTCATCATACCATCCTTCAAAAAGAAAATCCCTAATGTTAAATGGAATGGGTATTCCTGTTTGATATGTTATATCATCTTTTGTTGCAACACGATCATCTTTAATCAGTCCATAGGTTTCCTTTCCATCTCGTATCAATCTTGCAATTTTCATGTTCGATCACTTGTGCGTGAAAATCGCTTGATTGATTGAATCTTTACGGCAGTATCCAAACCTAACAAACTGTATTTCCGTTCCTTCCTTTAATTCCAAATAGTGAGGCTCCGTATAGGCATGAATTTCTTCGAGACTTCCTTCATTAAATTCATCATCTATAAACAGCTGATGGGGTATGAGAATTTTTAATTTGTGAGCAGTTTTTTGAGAAACCCATTGAACTTTCCTGAAATTTACGTTATGATCATCATCGGTAAATTCTCCAGTAATTTCTGACTTGATAGATGTGATTTTTACGTTGCCTAGTCCCATTAAACGTAGTTGGCTTCCAACC
>LULS01000008.1_pt1 | contig 36957 bp, 49 predicted proteins | sample 728101 | NCBI WGS metagenome assembly LULS01 (sample SAMN03860283, study PRJNA289734) | marine metagenome | biome: seawater column; feature: ocean; material: water; isolation source: Red Sea water column Station 108 - depth 200m | place: Saudi Arabia: Red Sea | collected 2011-10-15 | depth 200 m | reverse complement strand
GATGGGTTCTTAATCATGAAATACTAAATAAAATCTAAAATTAATGATTGGTAATGAAATTTCTAACTTCTGGAAAGGTAAAAGATGTGTATGATCTTGGGGATGGGAATTTGTTATTCAAATTTAGTAATAGGGTTTCAGCTTATGATGTAAAATTTAAAGATGAAATTCCCAAAAAAGGAGAAGTTCTTTGCAAGTTTGCGGAATTTTGGTTTGAAAAATTAGATACTCCAAATCATTTTGTAAAAACTGATTCTAAAACAGAAATTACTGTTAAAAAAATGAACATGCTTCCAATTGAATGTATTGTACGTGGTTATTTTTATGGAAGTATGGTTTCACGATGGAAAAATAATGAAATTACTTTAGATGATAGTGCATCCACAGAATTAGCATCAGAGCTACCTAAACCAGTTTTTGATCCAACAACAAAGTCATCTCACGACATACCTGTGAATAAAACACAGGCAATTTCTCAACAACTTGTTACTAGTGAGGAGTTTGATCTGCTATCAAAAAAATCAATTGAGATATATCAGAATATGAGGATAGTTGCAGATAAAGCTGGTTTTATCCTTGCTGATCTTAAGTTGGAATTTGGTAAATTGAATGATGAAATTTTGCTTGGAGATTCAATTGGTCCTGATGAATTCCGTTTGTGGCCTAAAGATTCCTATAAAGTTGGCAAAACACAGGAAACTTATGATAAACAACTTTTGCGTGACTGGCTAACTGAGCATGGATATCAAAAACAATTTGATGATGCACGTGCTGATGGTAAAGAACCTATTGCACCATCAATTCCTGCTGAATTGGCAACAAAGATGACTGAGCGATATGTTATTGCATACGAACACATGACTGGGAAAACACTTTAACTCGATTATTGTTTTGCTTGTTTTACGCTATTTACACATCAAAACGCTTTATTCCCTGAAAACCCAGAAATTTTTGTTAGATACTAAATATTTAGTATTATAATTAAATTAATAATAAGATTATTATTTAATTAATAGTATTATGAAATTTATGCTAATAGATAAAAAAATATGAGTTATTGATATTTTAGGCATAAACTATGAGTAAAACATGTGTCTATATTACTAGAAAAAAAAATTAGTGTGAACAATATTCTGACTGTAAATACTGTCTGTGCAAAAGCTATTGAGGATGAAGTAAGAGCAAAAATTTTACAATTGTTGTACAAAAAACGACTGAACGCTGTACAAATTACCAATAGGCTCAAAAAATTAGGTTACAAAAAGGCCCTAACAACAATCCGTCATCATATTGACATTCTTAAAGATGCAGGTTTGATTGAGGTGGTAAAAATTGAAGAATCTAGGGGTGGGATTACAAAATATTATGGAACTTCTACCAAACTTTTAGCATTCACTAAACCGTTAGATTTTGAGAAAAAATATTTGTCTACGATTAAATTAACATCATCAAAACTTGAAAAAGTACTAAATTTAGTCTTAAAAAAAACTTCAAAGTCTCGAAAATCAAACCAGGTAGAGTATAATGATTATCTCGTAATGGAAATTTTCAATCGTGCCATGACTAATCTGTTAGAAAAAAATTAATTATTTTACTTCTATTACCATTTTTCCTGTAGTATTAGGCTTTTGTAATTTTTTTATCATCGTTCTAGGAATATCATCAGAGGCCATATCACAGTTAATTGCAAGCGTTCTAGAGCACACAAACGCACTTTTTCGCAAAACAATGTCATTTTTGTGTTTTAGTGTCAGTTTTTCTGATCCCTTTCCATGAATAATGAAAGAAGATGAACCAACTTTGATTGTGAATATAATTTCTGAGTTTGAGTTTCGTGCCTTTTTTTTGAACTTTTCAGGCAAGTCTATGCATGCAAGATCCGCATTAACTCCAATTATACAATCACCATTAACTGTTAAATGAGGATCTTTTGTAATTTCTACAGTCTTTTTGTGTAATGAAAGCACGTTTTTGTGACCAGAAAACGGTATTTCAATTTTCATATTATAACAAAAAAACAGTGGAATAAATATTAGATTTTCTCATTAATTTTATGGATCTAAAAGTACAAAAACTATTTCAGCAAAAAAACCTCATTTTTATATCTACTATTAATTCAGACGGTTCACCTCAATTAACGCCGGTTTGGGGAAATTATGATGATGGGTATGTGTTGGTTAGTACTGCAGAAGGAAGATTAAAGCATAAAAATGTCCTAAGGGACCCACGAGTTTCTATATCAGTAGTTGACCATGATAATCCACTTAACATGACAACAATCAAAGGCGAAGTTATAGAAATAATTCCTGACTATGACTATAGTCATGCCAATAAGTTAACAAAGCAATACATGGGCATTGCTGAATATCCCTTCAAAAGAGATGGGGAAAGGCGTATTATCTTTAAAATTAAACCTATGAAGATTTTTGTAATGCCAGACATTCAGTAGAGTATATTTCTAAATTCGAATTTAGAAATATACTATTTCAAACATGTAAGACAAAATTGAGCAGATGCTAATTTTTTAATTTTGTAAAAATAAAAAAAGAGAAAGGCGTTATAATTTTTAACGCTTATCTATCTTCGTTTTTTCTTCTTAGCTGCCTTTCGTTTTGGAGCTTTTCTCTTAGCTGCCTTTCGTTTTGGAGCTTTTCTCTTACGAGTTGCTGCTGCTTTCTTTGCAGCTGCACTTCTCTTACGCTTTGCGGCTGCTGCCTTTCTAGCAGCTGCTTTCTTAGCAGCATTTCGTTTTCTTGTTCGTGCTGCTTTCTTTGCAGCAGCACTACGCTTAGCTTTTGATGTTGCCATTAATTTCACGCTGAGTTGTTCTGTCTTATGTATTACAGGTCGTAAATTTTTGTTCTAATGTAGTTATTTTTTGACTAAAGTCTTCATCCGATCATCAAATTTTACTAAAAAATGGGGGTTAAGCTTTTGAGACTAACAAAAAAAGATGATCTGTTTCGATATGAGCTAGCTAGGTGTTTTTGTGCTTGGATTATATATTTACGAACAAGTGTTAAACCCCCCCTGTTTTTGACCAATTTTGAAAAAATCACATCATTCGTAATACATCGATCTTATACAGGGGGTTTAACATCCAGTCACGATAAGCAAATTATCAAAATTTAAAATACTTTATACAGAAATTGACTGGTTTTATCACTTATTTCCACGATCTGGGCCAATGTTTTTGTAAAGTTAGGCTGGTTTAATTGCTCTTTTTTATCTAATACAATGTAAACCCCTACCTTTTTCTTACCATCTTCATCAAAAAATTTGTTAATTGCTTTTATTGAATAACAAAAATCTGTGATTTTTTTCTCAAAGTTTTCTTTTTCCTTTTCATTCAATTTCAAAAATCTCATCATTTGGTTATTTTTTAGGGGAACTTTTACCCCAATTACCAGAATATTGACCTGCCGTTTTGGCTCAAAAATTTCTAGATTATTACCAAATGTATCTGCATTTTTTATTATCACTTTGAAATTGTCTTCTTCGGTTTTTGCTTCATTGAATGAATAATTTTCCTGGATTAACCAGCGTTGAACATCTTCGTGTAAATTGTTCATATTCCATCAGGCATTAAAAGCAAATCTATGTCTTACCATGTAAATTTTCTATATTTCTAAATTCGAATTTAGAAATATAGACAGGAATATGCAGTAGTAGGTCAATATCCTGGCATACCAAATTGTTCTTCGGCAATTCCTGAAGTCAAAATCGCTATGTCAACGATTATTCCTATGGCAAACAGTGCTAGTCCAACATACATGCATTTTTTGGCTTTTTCACGATCATCTTTTCTTAACGCAAAATATGCAATTATTCCACCTATGATTCCCAAAAATATCGGTAAAAGATACCACCAATTGCTTCTTTTGTTCTCAGGATACATAACTTTAAAATTTTTTGTTCTAGTTAATAATTAATCCTTGTTTCTAGCATTTTTTTGTACTTGATTTATCTCAATTTCAACTGTCTCTAATGGTTCTTCAACTAGATTTCTTTTTATCGAAAACATTTTTGGTTTATCAAAATCATTACTACAGTCAGGACATGCATAAACTAAAACTCGATGTTCATTAGGGGCTTTTGGATTTGACAAGCGTGGATAATATACCAATCTTGAGCCACAATCCACGCAATATCTATTTGCACGTCTAGTTCTGGCCATTGTAAGCCTCCTGCATTATCACTAATGCGCGATCATCTATTAGATCGTTATAGTCTAATTACTCAAACCATTTGGTTTTATCGATCAATGTTTCTAAATTCGAATTTAGAAATATAAACGCCGCCCGTCAGACTTGAACTGACGACCAACGGATTAACAGTCCGACGCTCTACCACGCTGAGCTAGGGCGGCATATCCTTCTACCTAGGCAAAAGCGATTTAATCCTTATGATCAATGTATGACCTGTTTACTTTTTGATAAAATTATAATTAATGATTAAATTGTGAGAAAAATTTTGTTATATCATCACTGTATTTTTCAACAATTTCTACTATTTCCATATGTTCATCTGGCGTAGGCTCTCTTTTATGGAAAACTTGAAAAGCGCCTAATGCAGAGCCAACCATCTCTCCAACAAAAAATCCACATAGGAAATCTCCAGTATTCTTACATTTCCAAACTTGACCAATTCGTGGTGAAGCCCCAGCACTTTTGTAAAGTTCTAATGTTTCACTAATCAGTTTGTTTGTTTGGTCTCGAAATTTTGTATCAAGTGTCATAATTTTCAACATAAAAAATAATTTTTTATTATTTTTCTATTCCTTTTGATTTGGAATATTTATAAATTCCATCAAGAAATACGCGGTGGTCTTTATTTTTTACTTTGGTTTTCAATTCAATCTCTGCAGCAGTCTGTGTAACATCAGTTAAAACCATACCAGTGATTATAACATCATCACCTTTAGTTACAACTTTAGTGTTTCCCCATATTTTCGCAACTCTATGTGCTCTTTCACCTTGAAAATTTTCAATCAAAACTTTCTTATCTTGTGTTTTAACTGAAATAGGAAAGTGTGAATAAACAATTTTCATTTTTATAGTGTAGCCATCAACAATCCCTTCACAAAGTGTTCTAATTAATGATCTAGATGTATTGAGTATAGCATAATGTTTTTTTCTAGTGCCCATTGCTTTAAGATTTATTTTATTTTCTACAATTTCTATAGCAACTGGAATCTTTCTAAAACTTTTATGAGTTTTACCTAATGGTCCTTGAACTTGTAACATTCGACCCTTAAATTTAACATTAACATCTTTGGGTATTTCAATTTCTAAATTGAGTTTTTCCATTTGTTTAGTAGACATATCCTATCAAAAACCCCCCTATTCCTTTATTTACAGCTTCATGGTGTGACATAACACCCTGATTTGTAGTTACAAGTAATATACCTCGATTAAATGATGGAAGATATCGTTGTTCCCAATAATTATATTCATCTTTTTTTACTTTAAATCGTGGTGTGACAACCCCACATTTTTCAATCTTTGCAAAAAGTTTAACCACAAATTTTCCACCTCTATTATCTTCAGCATATTCAAATTCCTTAATGTAACCACTATTCTTTAGTGTCTTTAGTACTTCAACAGCTAACTTAGATGTTGGGAAAATGATACATTTATCCTTTCTTCTATCTTCTGTATTGTATAGCGTTGTAAACAAATTTGCTAGTATGTTCGTTGATGGCATTTTTTCACCTATTTATTTTTCCTAAATCCTAAGGAAACTGCAACTTCCCTAAAACAACGTCTGCATACAAACAGGTCATATTTTTGTATAACAGCTGTATAATCCCCACATCTTTTACACCATCGTGATCCTCTTCCAAATTTGTGTTCCTTCCTTCCAGTTTTTTCATATGATCTGTCTTTAGCCATTATACAGTAGTCACTCCAAATTCTTCTATCATAAACTTGATTGCTTCCTGTTTTGTGATTTTATGAGTTTTACCTATTCGAGCTTTGTGTTTGCTTCTTACTCTGATGTTAAAACCCGGTCTTACAAGAGAAACTGATACACCTAAACCTAAAATACCAATATTTGGGTCATATTTAATACCAGGAATATCAATATGTTCTAAAATTCCAAATGATAGATTTCCCTCGTTATCAAATGATTTTTCCTTAATTTGATTACCTTTTGCTTCTAATAATTTTTTTAGTAGTGTTGTTGCATCTTTTCCTCTGAGAGTAATCATGATCCCAATAGGTTCTTTTTTTCTTACACCCCAATCTCTTTGTGCTTTTTTTGCATTACGCTTATTTGGTTTTCCCTTAGTAATTTGACCTAGTGCAGCATTTGCTATTTCTAATGGCTCACCTGATTTTCCAACTCCTATATTCAAAACTATTTTGTTAAGTGAAATTTTCTTCATAATGTTTTGAGTTTGTTGAGACATAATATCACCTAATTTGTATCACTGGTTTTTCTTTTCCAATTACAATAACAAGATCAACGGGAATTTCAAATTTTTTCTTATCTATGGTTAAATTAATTCTCTTTGATAAAGTAAATGTGGATTCATTGATATTGTTAATATGCCCAATTTTACCAGTATTCACTCCTTTTATTACCATGACTAGAGAATCTTTTTCTAGTTTAATTACATCTAAAATTTTCTGTTCAGGAATTTGTATTAAGCAAGAGTCTCCAACGTTTACATTGTTGTCTGTAATTATTGTTCTGCCATCATGAAAACCTAATTGTGTTTTTTTACCTTTGATAGTTGTTTTACTTGTTACTTTTACTATTTTTTTTGATTTTTCATCAGTCTCAATTTTTATAGGTTGAAGAGTATGTCCGTGTGTTGGCACTAATCTATAGACATCTGAAATTCCTTGCAGCTCTACCACATCCATAAGTCCAATTGAATGATGAAGTGATTTTCGTATAATACCATCTATAGTTACTTTTCCATTGTAGATTACAGATTTTGCTTCTCTAAGTGTTGTTACGACATTTAACACATCGCGTAATAATAATGCAGTAGGAATTGAACGATTTTTTGGGTGTGAACCTGGTCTTACAGTAATTGCAAATCTTTTATTTTTTCTATTTATTTCCCGTTTAGATTCTGCCTTTGGTTTAGATTCTGCCTTTGGTTTAGATTCTGCCTTTGGTTTAGATTCTGCCTTTGGTTTATCTTTATTTTCTAATATTCTAACACGCCATTTATCATCTGTATTCAATGAGGTAATGATTACATTAGAGGAATGAATTAAAACATCAAATTTTCCACCTTTCAATTTTTCTTTTTTTATCCCTTCTACCGCAACACTACTTTTATCAATTATAATTTTAGTCACTTTGCCCTCAATTCCTTTGTATTCTCCACGAACTACTTTTACTGTGTCTCCAATTACAATACGTACATTTCTATGAGTATATTTTTGACGAAGCTGTTTTGATATATTAGTACCAACACGTTTACTTCTTATTTGTTGAAGTGCTTGATAGTTTTGTTGATTTCTCATCTTAGTTGATTTCAAATTATACCACCATTGACGCTATGTTTGCAATTCGTGGCCATTTTTCAGAAGCCTCTATAGATACTGGTCCCTTAATGTCAGTTCCTTTAACCTCACCTTCTGGTGTGATTAATATTGCTGCATTATCTTCAAATGATACTCTTGTACCATTCAATCGCCTAATTGCATATTTTTGTCTAATAATTACAGCTCCGTGTATTTGCTTTCGTAATTCTGCAGGTCCTTTTTTAACAACTACATTACAAAAATCACCCACAGCCGCAGCAGGTAATCTTGACACTCTTGTTTTGTATTTATGAACATTTACAATTTCTAATATTTTAGCACCCGTATTATCAGCACACACAATTCTAGCACCCACAGGAATTACTCTTGTCACATATGGTCTAAATTCTACTACACCTTTCGAAGCTTTACCTCGACCTCTTCCCTGTGACATTATGGATTAACCTCTATAACAACAAACGAAACTGATTTTGAGATTGGTCTACATTCAGCAGCTATAGCACGATCACCTTCTTCTATATCTAAATTAGATGGCACATGTGCATGAATTCTATTCTTACTTCTTCCATATCGTCTAAATTTACTAAAATTGATAGATGATTTTTTTTCTAATGTTACAGTATGTTTTGCCTTTACATTAACAACTATTCCTTCAAATAATTTACCACGTATAGATAATGAACCATTAAAAGGATTATTTTTTTCACCGTTTATTGGAGATTTTGTTGATTTTTTTACTGAGATACCTATATTTCTAGCCAATAATGTCACACCCTGTTTTGTAGTTTATTCCAATCATTTTTTTTCAACTCGTTTATTCTTGTCAAAATTCTGGCAATATTCTTTCGTACCGGTCTAAGATTTCCACTTTCTTTTCGTAATGTTCCTTTTGATGATTCTATACGAAGTTTCGCAAGCTCTGTACGTAATTGACCTAATCTATCTTGTAGATCTTTTTCATTAAATTCTTTAATGGTTTTATTTTTTAAGTGAGCCATTACTTTAATTCCTCTTCTTCTTCTTCAAGTGATTCAATTTTCTTTATTTTTTCTTCATCAATTTTTATTTGTTCTGTTTCAGTACTAGCTTCAGTACTAGCTTCAGTACTAGCTTCAGTACTAGCTTCAGTACTAGCTTCAATTTTTGACATTTCTTTTATTTGCTCATTTTTTATTTCAAATTCAGGAATTACTCTATTTTTTAGTGCAATTCTAATCCTAATGCCAATTAATCCCATAGGTGTTTTTACATGAGCAATATCTTCATCTACTATAGTTTCAGCATGATGTCCAGATCTTGGAAGAATTCCAGCTGTGTGTTTTTCAAAAGCTGAACGATCCCCGCGCAATTTACCGGATACAGTTATTTGCACACCCATTGCACCTCCATCCATTATTTGTTGTAACGTCCACATAGTAGCTCTTCTAAAAGCGGTTCCACGTTCTATATGAGAACCCATTCTGTTACACATTACAGTAGGTGACAGTTCTGGTTTTGAAATTTCTTCAACCGCAACTTGAGGATTCTTTAATCCATAATCTGTTTCAAGTTTTTGAGTTAATGCTTTTATGCCAAATCCTTTTTTCCCTATAACAATGCCTGGTCTTGTAACATATAGTGTGACTCTTGTACCTGTTGGGGTTTTTGTTATATCAACTTTTGAAAATCCTGCATCTTTGATTTCTTTTCGCAAGAATTCATTTAGAAGCATTGCGTTATAATTATCCTTGATTACATTTTTTACTTGAGTCATTCATTACACTTCCTGTGCTACTAATTCAACATGAGTAAAAACATTATTTTTTGCTGTGGCTCTTCCCATTGCTCGTGGAATAAACCGTTTAAGTAATCTTCCTTTATGTACAGTTGCATTAATTATTCTCAGTCTATCGAGATCTATTCCCTTGTATTCTGCATTTGATTCTAAATTATCTATCAGCTTCAAAATTTCTTTTGCGGCTTTTTGTGGATATCTACCTGACATCACACCTGGATCAGTCCTATGACCAACTTGATTTTTATATCTTCTAAATGGTATACTTCGTTTTAATTCTGCTACACTAAGTAAATAATCTCTAGCTTTTTCAAGAGATAATCCTTTAATTGCAACAGCTATTTCTCTTGCATGTTTGTGTGAAATTGTTTTCTCTCTTATTGCAGCACGTACATGTTTTGTTGAATCAAAATTTTGAAATGCATAATTCCAACCACCCATATTCATCACTTTAATGGAACATACAAACTAGATCTTGATGCCCCAACTCCTGGAGCACCATGGTTAACACGTTTATTTGTAATTACATATTCTCCAAGATAATGACCAACCATTTGTATAGTAATAGTAACAGGAACAAATTCTTTCCCTGAAAAAACATGAACAGTTGTTCCTATCATATATGGCAGAATTATTAAGTCTCGAAGATGTGTTTTAATAGGATTTTTATTGTTTTTATCTTTCATTTCTTCCATTATTTTTTTTTTATCATCAGACATTGTTCCTCTAGTAAGAGATCGTCTAACTCTAGCAGAAAATAATTTCAATAATTTTTCATTTGGTATATTATCTAATTCCTCTTTTGATAATCCATGATACGTAAATTCTTTGACCATACTATAACACTCCTAATTTAGATGCCAAGTCTCTTGCATCATCAACAGTTTCAAATTGTGCAAAGGCTTTTTTACCATAAATTGTCCTTGCAGTGTTAACATTAATTACATCTTCATCATAAAGAACTTTTATAGCTTCTTTTATTTCTGGTTTTTTTGCCGTTTTTTCTACTATAAAACAAATTTTTTTCTGGGCTTCTACTAATTCAAATGTTTTCTCTGTAATGAATGGATTTAAAATTATTTTATTTGCCTGTTCAATTTTCATTTTATTGTCACCATTAACTCTAAGTGAGATGATTTTATTTTTGCAATATCGTCTAATGCGCTCTTTGAATAAACTGTTAATCTTATAGGATCTGCACCAGGTGCTAAGTCTAAAACACTTAGTTCCTTAACCATTTTAACATCAATTCCAGGAATTGTACCACATGCTTTTGCTAGTTTTTCCGATTTTGATACTACAAATAAAATGCTTTTCCCAATTTTTTTGCCCCTTCCTCTCAATGCAGATTTTCCTGTACGTGGTTTTCGTGATTTTAACCTATTAACATCTTCCATTAAATTTAATGAATTTAATATTTTTATAATGTCTTTTGTATGTTCAACTGTTTCAATTTCATCTGATACAATAATTGGGAAATTTTCTATATTTCCTATTTTATGCCCTCTTGCCATAATAATTTCCTTTAATTTAGTCGCGGATATTGCAGAACACAATGCAAGCTTGTTTTCTTTTTTATTTAATTTTTTATAAATAACCTTTTTTACATTAGGTGGATGTGCTTGTCTTCCACCTCTTACAGAGGCTACACCCCCAGCTTGACCTTCACGTCCACCACCACCACCACGCATTTTCGCAATTCTTGATGTCCCTCTACCTGTTGGCGGGTCATTTGATCTTGCAACAACATCCATTCCTGCAGTTGGATGTCTTCCTTGTGGTTGAAATTTATGGGATTGTAGGTTTGTGAATGATTTATGAATCAAATCTTTTCTAAATTCAGTAGAAAATATTAATGGCAGCTCGATTTGTCCACTTTTGCTTCCATTTGTTTTTAGTAATGGTACTTTCATTAAACAATAACCTCCAGTATGTTTGGTTTAATTATTTTAGTTGGGGCATTTCTAACTTGTGCTCTTAATTTTATTAATCTCTTATACGTTCCAGGCACAGAACCTCGTAATATTATAAAATCACCATTTACATTTCCAAAATGTTTGAATCCTCCTTCTGGGTTTATTTTGTATTCCAAATCCTTAGTATTATTGATAACCATAATCCTCTTATCGTATTCTGTTCTTTGGTGAAGACCGCGTTGACCAGCTCTTGGTACAGTATACATAACATATTGTGGTGATATGGGACCAAGTGAACCTACTTCTCTTACACTTTTTCTTGATTTGTGTTGTTTTTTCTTCACTCCCCATCTAGTAATTGGTCCTTCCCATCCTTTGCCTTTAGTAATTGCTGCCACCCTTAACTGCAACCTCAAAAACATATGGTTTTTTTTGTTCTAAGCCTGCATTTCTTGGAGTAACAGCAATTATAGCATAAATTTCTTTTATATTTTTTAATGATTTTATTGGATATTCAGATATATTCTTTTTAGTTTTCAGTTTAAATAATCTAGAAATATGTTTTGGTAAATCATCAGCATAGAAATCAAATTCTGCATGTAATCCATTATGAACTTTTGAATATCCTCTCACACCGATAATAAGAACTGGTGGTGTTACAATTACAGTTCCAAGGCTTACTAGTTGTTTTCCATGGTTAGGTGTTTTTTCTCTATCATCAATACTAACTATTTGAACACAGCCTGCCTTAAATCCAGCATGTGCTAGCAATTTAGGCTCGTCAGAGTTATCTTTAGGCCATGTTCTAATCCTGGCCTCCATACTTTTAGCTCTACCTCTTGGAAGATATGCAAGACTACCCCTACGTGGTTGACTATGTCTACGATGACCCATGATAAACGGAAAAAGTCGTTAACCCCATTATATACCTATTAGAATTTTATAAATTTCCACATTGTAAAAACTATTTCATGGAACTAGAATATTGTTGATCGTTGAGAAGATTGAAAACCCCCCAATTATAATTCCTATAAATCCCACCATTATTGCAAGCAGTAAAAAATTTTTTTTCATGGGTACTGTTTTATGATTTTTTTGGTATTATGTATGGTTAGTGTTAAAAAAATTTAGTATTGATAGGGTTCCTAATATTGCCTCTTCCAATCTTACAGTTTCTGTGGCTTGATTTGGGAAGAAATTAAAAATCTTAGCATTTTGAATTTTTCTGATATTATTTCCTAATATTTCATGAACACCCTTTTCAGTTGATCCAAATACAACTAGTGTATCCTTATCAAATATGTCGTGTTTTTGAGTATGTGATTTTGTAAGAATTTTTCCTTTTCTTGATGTAAGTATAATATTACCATTCCATGCTGTTAAAACTGAAAATAGATTAGAGCCTTCTTTGACTTTATATCCCCAATATTCGCTGATTTCATTTCTAGGAATTATCTTAACTGAAAATTTTGGACGTATTGTTTTAATTTGTACCGCAACTCTTGTACCATATTTTTCTTTTCCAAAAAATGGAATAAGTTGATTGATTCCAATATCCACAAATTTTTTTCCTTTGTAGTTTATTATTATTGCATCACGCATATCGCCAACTTGAATTTTTTTTGGGTCTGGATTTTTTAAATGATTTTGAATTTTTAACGGGTATAACACACCAGCATATTTTAGAATATTCATCTTCGGAAAAAGTTGTTTTCGAAAATATTGCGGTGTTTCTAGATATTTTAATAATGTTGATAGGAGAATAGAATCGTTCCTGTTATAATTTTTTTCTTTGTAAACAAAAATTTCTTTAACTTTAAAAATTGCACATGCTCTAGCAATAATAGATATCTTTCTTGTTTTATTTACTTGTGTAGTTTCATCTTTTAATGATGAGTCAGGTATAGCAATTGACAGTGTCAATACAGAATAAAGTTTTTGTAATTATTAAACTATATTGATTATTTTTTCTTTGGCAAAAATTTCTCTGCCGCAATTTTTGTTATGTCTGTTATTTCTTTTTCAGTTAAAATCTCAAATTGTTTAGTATCAGCTCTTACTTGAGAAATTTTTATGTGTTCAGTGCCATCAGTAGTATCATCTGATAAATTGATTGCAGCCGTAATCATTTGACGAGCATCATCAAGTGTAATATCAGATTTATAGTGTTTTTCTAAAAATTCATTAACCTTTTCCGAGTTAGCTCCAATTGCAATTGCGTTATATGCAACATAAGTGCCGCTTGGGTCAGTCAAAAATAATGATATTCCATTTTGATCTACACCACCCATAATTAGTGCAACACCCATTGGCCGTGCTCCAGCATATTGAGTGTATTGTTGACATTTGTCAGCAATATGTTTTACAACAGTCTCAACACCAACTGGTTCATCATAAATTATTTTACTACTCTGTGAGAAGAATCTTGCATCTTCTACTTGACTTCGTGCATCTGGAATATAGCCTGCTGCTCCTAGGCCAATATGGTAATCAATTTGAAATAATTTTTGTGGGGCCTCAGAGATTTGCAAACGTCTTGGTTTTTCTTCTGATGCAATTACAATGCCTTGATTTGTTTTAATACCAATAACTAATGTTCCTCTTTTTACCGTTTCAATAGCATATTCAACTTGGTACAGTCTTCCATCTGGAGAAAAAACAGTGATTGCTCTATCATATCCTTGTTGTGCAGGCATCAATTTAATGACAATTCTTAGAAAGTTTAATTTAAGTTTAGTTATATTACAAATTTTCCTATGAGGATATTTCAAAAACTAGTTGTTATTTCTGTTGGAGTTTTTATTTCCATATTTTTCATTCCTACAGTTTATAATATTTTATGTAATGGGCATATTGATTTGGTTTGTTAATTTATACTCGTTATTTTCTTAAAGTTGTAAAACTTAATTTAATTTATTTTTATTAATACGACAAATTATGAATTAATGTGAAAAAATATGGAGAGATCAACATAAAATTTTCTGAAATGGTTACTGATCTTCAGATTAAAAAATTAAAAAATTATTTTAAGGAAATGCCTATTGATGAAACTTTATCGGGTCTAAAATTTGCAAAAAATCGTTGGATCGCTAAAGATGCAGGTGTATTAAAAGTCGGTAGGAAGAGTATATTAAAAAAAGAAGTTCATTCTGTCACCACTGAGCAAGCTTTATGGAGATTAAAGAATTGGAAGATGATGATTGCTAATTATCGTAGAAGAGGCTATAGCTATCCTACTATTTCTAGAATTAAGAAACATCTAATTTTGGTTTCTAAGAATAGTTCTAAATTGTAAACTCTTTTTCTTTTAAAATTGTATTAGATGTACTTGATGATGGTGGTTCTGGAATGTTAGTTTTCGTTTCGCCTTCTAGTACTGCATGAACTTCTTCTAATATAGATCTCGTATCCGCATTATCCTGGTTAGATTCCATTATAGATTCTGTTTTCAATGAAGAATCTGATATCATATTTCCTAACATGTTTGATAGCTCATTCATTGATGTATTAATTTCTGGTATAAATCCAGAAATTGATGGGGCTAATCCCTTAATTAACGACATACATGGGCTTAGTGTTACTACGACATCTCCTAGCTCAGAAACTGTGTTTAATCTAAGTTTAATCTGCTCCATTGCTAATTTTGCTTCTCCAATAACTTTTCTTACTTTTCTAATTTCTTGTACTTCTAATGCATATGCTTTTGCACGTGATTCATTTCCTATTTTTTGCGCAGCAACAAGTTTTTGGAAAACATGATCATGGTTTTGTTGTAATTTTTGATGTGTTTCATGAAGTCTGGTAATTTGAAGCTGTAATTTTTTTTCTGCAAATGATATTCTGTTTTTTAACGACGTTTCTGGTTTTACTTTATCAAGAACTTTTTGTGATAAATTAATACTACTTTTTATGTTATCCCAGTTGTTAGTTAAATAGCCCATTTTACAAAATTAATTCAAAAAATCTGCATTTTGTAACTCAACTAAAAAAAAACGATCTAAAAGGATCAACTTTTTTTATGTAAGGCTAAGCCTGTGTGTAATTTCAGTATTTTATCACTAAATATTGTTTAAATTTAAAATTGCTTCACTTACTTTTTATTTAATAAATTTTACATTTTATTATGAATAAGCGATTTGTGATAGTTGGTGTTGCATTAGTAACTATCATATCAATTGCTTTTTTTGTCGGCTCTCCAATGTTTGGCGGGTTTGACCTAATTCGATAATCATTATAATCGGAACTTCTTTTTTGCGGATTCAAATACGCTTAACGAATCTGTAATGTGATTTTTTGTCAATATAGCAGTGATTGACAGTCTTATTCTTGCTTCATTATGTGGAACCGTGGGATACCTTATCGGTTGAGCAAATATTCCATTCTTAAAAAGATAACTACCAAATTCTAATGCCGTTTTTTCTTTTCCAATAATTATTGGTATTATATGTGATAATGATTTTACATCAAATCCTATTTTTTTTAGTCCTGTTGAAAACATACTTACATTTTTCCATAGGTTTTTTCTTTTTATCTCTCTATCAGAATCAAATCTTCTGATTGTATCATCTACCAGGAATGTAGGCAAAGCTGATGTGTAGATAAATGACTTTGATTTATTCACACATAGTTCAATCACATTTTTTTTTGATGATACATATCCACCAAATGAACCCAATCCTTTACTTAAGCTACTAGTATAAACATCAATTTTTTTTGAAACTCCAAAATGATCTCCTGTACCTTTCCCATCATCACCAAGAATAAAATCACCGTGTGCATCATCAAGTATGGTTATCGCATCATTCTTCTCAGAAATTTCAGAAATTCTTTTCAAATTTGAAAAATCTCCATCCATACTAAACACTCCTTCTGTAATTATGAATTTTCGTTTAGCTTTTCTTTTAATTTTAGATTCCAAGTCATCCATGTTATTGTGCATAAAAATTGATATTTTTGCATCGCTCATTTTACAAGCTTCAATTAGGCTTGCATGATTTTTTTCATCACTTAAGACAAGATCATTTTTCTTAACAAGTGATGTTATCACACCAAGGTTTGTCATATATCCTGTTGGGAAAATCAATGAATTTTCCTGTGATTTGTGTTTTGCTAATTTATCTTCAATGATTTTAAATGATTTATTATTTCCCGCAATTAGCCTAGAACTAGATTGATTTTGTTCTTTTGTAATTTTTGATGATTTAATTCCTAAATAATCATTTGAGGAAAGGTTAATGAGAATTTTGGAGTTAATGGTAATGTATGGGCCATTTATTACAGCATCATTCATTTTTCTATAAAGGCTATTTTTTTTGATTTTTTTTAATTCAGAATTAATATATTCTAATTTATGCTTCAAGGTGTATCTTTTCAATCATTTCTAAGTCTTTTTGTATTGGATTTCCGTTCATTGTCAAATATCCTGCGCTTATAATCCCATTTGCACCACTAAGTAATAGTTTTTGTCCATCATCTTTCAAATTAATCTCTCTGCCACCAGAAATTTTGATTATTGAATTTGGTAAAAGAAATCTTAGTGTGCTAAATACTCTTAAAATTTCTAAAATGCTTAATGGCGTCTGAAGTTCTAAAGGTGTGCCTTCCATAGGAACTAGCATATTTATGGTAACTTCTTCAGGTTCAAATTCTGCAATTTCAAAAACAAGTTCCTCACGTTGTTTTCTTGTTTCGCCTAGACCGATAATGCCACCAGTGCAAAGTTCTAGCCCAGCTTCTCTTGCAATTTTTAATGTATTTACCCTATCTTCATAAGTATGTGTTGAACAAATTTCTGTGAATTTACTACGAGAGGTTTCTAAATTATGGTTATATCTTTTCACACCTAAAATCTTTAATGTTTTAGCTTGTGCCTCCGTCAAAAACCCAAGACTGCACTCAATTGTGATTCCAACTTTTGCATTAATCTCATCTATAATTTTACAAACTTTTTTAAAATCAGTATGACTTGGCTCTCGCCATGCAGCTACAAGGCAAAATGAATTTGCTCCATCATTTTTTGCATCTTGAGCTTGTTTAACTATCTGTTCAGGAGGTGGAAGTTGATAATCATTAATTTTTGTGTTAAAAAATGCAGATTGAGAACAAAATGTACAATCTTCACTGCAAAAATTTTTTTTAATATTTGCTAATTCTTCAATATCCACTTTTGAACCATGATTACGTCTTGTAATGAGATTTGCAGCTTCAGTTAATCCTGTGATAAACTTATCATCTATATTAAATAATTTGGATGCCTCCAATTTTGTTATTTTTTTATTGTTTAATACATCATTTTTACATTTTAAAATTAATTTTTGGTTCATTTTTAACGGTTATTTTATATGAAATTTATAATTAAACGTTAACTGAGGCATTTTTTTAAGTTAACGATTAATTACTAGTAAATAATGTTTATGCAATAATGAAAAATCAAAGTTATGTTTGGCATCCAAACACGCAGATGTCAGAATGGCCAAAATTTCCAAAAATTATACGTGGTGAAGGTATGTGGTTAATTGATGAATATGATAATAGATTTCTTGATGGTGTGGCCAGTATGTGGTGTAATGTTTGGGGGCATTCTAAAAGGGAATTAATTAATGCGATAATAAAACAAACAAAAAAACTACAACATTCTTCATCATTTAATTTTACAAATGAGCCAGTTGAAATTTTAGCTGAAAAACTGGTTAAATTGTCTCCAAATATGACCAATGTGTTTTTTTCTGATAATGGTTCAACCGCTATGGAGATTGCAATAAAAATTGCCTTACAATATTGGAAAAATCATGATATAAAAAACAAAACAAAGATTGCTACACTCAAAAATGGTTATCATGGGGATACATTTGGTGCAATGTCAGTAGGGTATGTACCAGAATTCTTCTCTAAATTTAGATCGAAACTATTTTCTACAATTCAATTTCCTGTACCTCAAAATAACAACGTTCCAAAAAATATGACATCTAATGAATTTGAACACCAGTGTCTATCAAAAATTGAAAAAAGACTAGAGAATGATGATACTATTGCTGCATTTATCATGGAGAGCGGTGCTCAAATGGCTGGTGGGGTTATAATTTATCCAAAAAATTTCCAAAAAAAAATTGGTCAGATTTGTAAAAAAAATAATGTTCTGTTAGTACTTGATGAAATTGCTACAGGATTTGGGAGGCTTGGTTCAATGATTGAATATAGATCTCAAAACTGTACTCCTGATATAGTTTCATTTGGAAAAATGCTTACAGGTGGTTATCTTACTTTTGCTGCAACATTAACTACTAAAAAAATATATAATTCATTTTTGGGAAAATTTTCTGAAATGAGACATCTTTTCCATGGGCATACATATACTGGTAATCCAATCTCTGCAGCGTTATCTCTGAAAAATTTAGAGCTATACAAAAAATATAATCTCATTAATAAAATTCAAAAAACATCTAAAATTTTTCAAGATAAGATTAATGAAATACAAAATCTAGATTTAGTAGGAAGTGTTCGACATAAGGGAATGGTAATGGGTATAGAATTGATAAAAAATAAAAAATCAAAAAAACCGTTTACTGCAGAGCATTCAATCAATAAAATAGTTTTTGAGGAAGGTCGAAAAAATAACATCTATTTTCGTACTCTTGGGAACATAGTAATGTTGGTACCTCCTCTTGCTATATCCCAAAAGGATTTGAATTTCTTACTCGATGGAACAATTAAGACAATTAGTACATTATCTAGGAAGGTATAATGAAGTCTCTTTTTGTTACGGGTAATGACACTGATATAGGAAAAACATGTGTGACCGCTAGTATCGTAAAAAATCTTCGAGATATGGATATTGACGTTGGAATTATGAAACCATTTGCTTCCGGATATAAAAAAAATTCTGATTCTATATCTCAAGATGTAGAAATTTTAATGAAATACTCAGACTCGCATGATCCCATAGATTTAGTCAATCCATATTTTTTTGAAATTCCAACTTCTCCATACGCTGCAGCTAAAATCCTTTCTCAGAAAATCAATCTACAGAAAATAATCGATGCATATGACAAACTACTTTCATCTCATGATTTAGTGATTGTTGAAGGAATTGGGGGGTTGATGACACCAATTACCCAAAATTATTTTGTCTCAAATCTCATTTCCGAACTTGATATTGATACAATAATCGTAATAGGCTCTAAACTTGGTACTGTTAATCATACCATGTTAACATATGAACATTGTAAGCAAATGCGTTTAAAATTAAAGGGATTTGTAATCAATCAAACAGAGCCAAATGGTTATGAATTATCCAATTTGAAACAACAAATTATGGAGTTAACTAATAAAATTGTATATTGTACAATTCCCTATCAGAAAAATTTCGATTTGAACCTTTACATAGATAATTTTTCAAATTTTGTTGATATTTCAAATTTCGATTTTAATAATACATAATTTATTCAACAAATGTATAATGGCGTTCGCCACGACTTTCAAGTGATGTATTAACATCAACAAGAATAAATTCTTTTTTAGCTGTGCGAATATTTTTTTCTATACCACGTTTATTTTCATGCATCTCTTCATATTCTTTTAATGTTAGTTTAGTTCTAGGTCCAAGTTCTGCTTCCAGATTCATTTCTTTTACAATTTGTTCATACTCAGGTTGAATTACACCACTAAATATCATAGCGCTGGCGCCACTTCCATAAGAGCAAAATCCTATACGCTTTCCTTTCAAGTCAACACCTTTTTGATATTCAAATTCTAGACTACTTCGAAATCCAAGATATAGAGATGCAGTATATAGATTGCCTATCATTTTAGATGCAATTAATGAACTAGCTAGTTTTGATTCGTAAAGTTCTAGATATTCAGGAGTTTTTGTAAATAGTTTTGTAAATTGATGATCTTTGGCCATAAATTCTGCATCAGCAAGAACTGACTCTATTGTTCCACGTGGATCTTTTGGAATTGGTTCTTCCATTTCTATCTTTTCAATTATTTTATCCCATCTAGGTAATGTTCTCCATTCATGTCGAGCAAGATATGCCAGGGCTTTTTTGCCCATGTTACTGTATGGAAGATGCATATTTAGGTAGTCGATATGATCAAGTATAGTTTCGTCTTCGTTTAATTTGATCAATTGTGTATCTTTTGCTTTTCTCTTATAATCAGATAAAGCATTTTTTACTTGGATTAGATAAAGAAGATTAGAATATTGACCATGAACAATAGGCGTTTCTTTTCCAAACGGTCTATAAAAGTCATATTCATTTTTTATTGATGTTGATGTTACCTTTGGATCAAATTCTAGTAATCTAGGCTTATCATTTAATAACATTGCAATAGCACCTGCTCCTTGAGTTACTTCACCGCTGGAGCCTAAATCATATTTTGCAATATCTGAAACAACAACTAATGCATACTTATCTTCAGCTTCACCAGCTCTAATCCAATTAGTATTATCATATAATGCATATGAACCACTTACACATGCAAATTTACATTCAATTCCACCGCAATGTCCAAAAGTTTCTTCACCATAAACTTGTTCTAACATTCCTATAACGTAAGAATTCATAGCCTTTGATTCGTCAAATGATGATTCTGTGGCAACATATAATCTGCCAATTTGATCAGGTGTAAGTTTATTTTTTTGCATAATCTTAAGGCATGCATTTGCAGCAAGACATGCTGGGTCTTGATTTGTATCAACGATGGCCATTTGACCAATACCCAAACCGCGTTCTAATTTTGCAGGATCTAATCCACGTTCCTGTGCAAAGTCCGACGCTTCAACATATAGTTGTGGGATGTATATCGCAATATCATCTATTCCTGCTGCCATGAGCTATGCGTTTCTAACTTAGGATATATACATTTCTTAGTTAATTTTTACACATAATTTGCAGAATTTTATGTATATATGGCTATGAATCATTCAGAAATTCTATTTTTTCAGATGAGAATCAAGAATTACTTTAAAATTATCATATGGTTGTGCTCCATGTATCTTTTCTAATTCGTTTTCTGGTCCGATCAGAAAGAATGAAGGAGTTCCCGTGATGCCCAATGTATTTGCATCCCTTTTGCTAGCGGTAATTAACTCCATCCATTTATTCTCTGACATACATTTAGAAAATTTATTCATATCCAAGTCTAGATTCTTAGCAAATTTATTCAAGTTATCAGTTGTTACCCAACCTGTATTTTCGCCTTCCCAATTATTGTATAACATGTAATGATATTTCCAATACATTCCTTGATCTTTAGCACAGTGAGTAGCATGTGCTGCATGTATAGAATCTTTTCCAGGTGTGACTATCAAATCTTTAAACAATATTTTTACCTTGTTAGTTTCAACATAATTTTTCATTATCAAATTATGAGTTTGGTCAAAATGTCTTTTACAATAAGTACATTGGTAATCTCCAAATTCAATTAGTGTTATAGGAGCATCAACACTTCCTAATATTGGGGATCCGTTTTTGACAAGAACATCTGGACCGCTTACATTTAGTTGTTTTTCAACATTAGTTATTGTTGGTATTTCTGCTAAAAACTGTGAATTCTCTTCACCAATAAAATTTGCCAAAAATATACCAAGAACTAGACAGCCTATTGCAATACCTGCACCTAATGCAATTGATGGCATATGTAAATATCTAGTTTTTTTAGGATTTTCTTTTATAGTTGAGTCAGTTAACGGTTCTGAAGAATTTATTATTTCTGACTCCTCATGAAAGTCTAAATTTTTCTTATTATCATCATCTTTCTCTAGAAAAAAATTTGGTGTTTCATCATCTGAATCTGGTTTCAATATAGCCACAACAAGACACTATAGATTTAGGTCTTTGTAATCAAAAGGAAACAAAAATACGTGGAAATTAATTATTCTAACCTAATAGATCGTTATATCATACAGTAGCTAAATAAATAACAACTGATTGAAAATAAATGTGAAGAAGGTTTTCGTTAATGGTTATGGGTCTATTGGAAGCCGTGTTGCTAAATTTATCAAAGACGACCCAGATATTCAAATAATAGGCGTGGGAAAATATTCTCCAGATAAAAAAGTACAATCTGCTATAGATAATGGTTTTTCTGTTTTTGTCCCAAAAAATAAGGTTGATGATTTCAAAAAATATAAAATTGCTGGTTCAATCGAATCTGCAATGGATGATTGTGATTTGGTAATTGACGCATCTCCAAGTGGGCAGGGATATCTTAATAAAAAAAATATCTATGAATCAAAAGATGTTATGGTAATTTATCAAGGAGGCGAAACTGTTTTTGGAGATAATGCAGTATCTGATCTTCTTTTTAATTCTAGAGCAAACTATGTTGATGCCTTCGGAAAAAAACATGTAATGCAGGGTAGCTGTAATGTAACTGGGATGGGTCGAATTTTAAGCCCATTAAGAGAAAAACATTCACAAAATTTAGAGAGAATTGATGTAACGTTAGTAAGAAGATCAGCAGATCTTGAACAAACAGACAAAGAAGTTATTGATACTATTGAAATGGCTGAAAAACCACATCATGGTGACGATGTTAAATCATATCTTGGGAAAGATGCACCATTATTTGTAAGAGCTATTAAAATTCCAACTCGGCAAATGCATTTACACATTATGGATATTAGATTTAAAACCGATGCACCAACTCCAAATGAAATCCATCAGTTGTTTAAAGATGAATATGGTGTTTCAATTTTATGGGCAGCCAAAGGAACAAAAGATATACGTGATTTCGCTGAAAATTCTAAATTTAATTTTAAAGATACGAATATGATACATATTCATGCTAACATGACACAATCAATTGGTGATACTGTACAACTGTTCTATTCTGATGACCAAACAGGAATTGTCATTCCAGAAAATCATATGTTATTACAAGCTATGCTGTTTCAACGTCAATATACTGACGCTTTTCTGAAAACGGATCAGTTATTTCACATGAATGAAAAGAAGAAAATACTTGAAACACATTTTGCTAGAAAAAATTAGCCTTTAATCTTTTCAATCCTAATTTTTTCAAGCTTATTTTTTGAAACTTTTTCCACTATGATTCGTAGTGAGTCTATCTCTAATTTGTCACCCTCTTTGGGTATATCATGTAGCTTTTCATGTAATAGACCATTCAGTCGTGAATAATCGTCCCCTGCTGATAAATCAGTCTTAAAAATCTCATTTATTATATCTATTTCAATATCACCATTTGTAATTATTGTATCCGGACCATCATTTTGGAATACTTGCTGGTTTGTATCTGTTTCATCTCTAATTTCACCGACAATTTCTTCTAAAAGATCTTCTAACGTGACACAACCTTCTACGCCACCAAACTCATCAACAACAATTGCCATATGCGTTTGTCTACCTTGCATTTCTTTAAGAAGATCACTGACCATTTTTTCTTGTGAAACAAAAATTGGACTTCTAGAAATTTTTTCTAGTGTGTCTGTTTTTTTATCGTTTTCTAACGCCTTCAGAACATCTCTAACATGTATAATTCCAACAATTTCATCTTTATTATCACCATGAATTGGGATTCTAGAGAAACCGCTTTGATTAATTTGTGGTAATGCTTCAAATAATATTGTTTTTGAATTCAATGTAAACATCTTTGTCCTCGGTGTCATTACAGATCTAATGATAATATCATCAAAATTCAATGCGCCATGAACAAGTTCACTTTCCTGTTTTTCAATTGCTTTATCTTTTAAGCCTTGATCAACAATTCCTTTAATATCATCTTCTGTTAATCCAGGTGGTATATCACTACTGCCCGTAAGTTTTACCATGCCTTTTGTGATTATTTCAAAAAACCACACAATTGGAAATAATGCATAACTAAATGCTAATAGTATTCTACTATTTTTGACTGCAACTTTTGCTGCATTTGCATTACAATATGTTTTTGGAGTGATTTCACCAAATATTAGAATTAAAAATGTCATAATTCCTACTGCAATTGCTAATCCTTCGTCTCCAAATAATTTTAATGAGATATCAGTTGCTAAAGCAGTTGCAGCTACACTAGCCAAATTATTTCCTAAATTAACGCTAGACATCATTCGGCTTGGGTTAGATTTTAGTTTATGAAGTGATACTGCGCCTTTGACTTTATCTTTAATCATTTGTTCGATTTTAGAAACCCTAATACTAACTAATGCGACTTCTAAACCACTGAAATATCCAGAAAGACCTATCATTGCAATTAGTGCAACAATTTCATACTCTAATTGCAATTTAACACCCTAAATTTCAAGACCTGTAAAGAATAGCCCATTTACTTTAGAAACACCACATATCTTATTTAATTCAAATAATGAAAGGATCTTTTAAGTTTTGACATTTAAGAAGTTAGACTAAATTTTTGGTCACGCCTTTGGAGGTCGTGCAAATCTGTTTGATTCATCATTATGATAGTCTATAGGCAATAATGGTTCCTTTTGTCTTCCAGTTAAAATACCAGCAATTTTATCATCATTTTTTATTATTTCTTCGTCTAGTAATTTTTTGATACCTGCTGGAACAGCACCTGATGCCATCTCACAATCAAACCCATTCAATCCAACAACAGACATGCCATCCAGCATTTCTTTATCTTCTACAGATAACACAATTCCGTTTGTAAATTCCAATGCTCTTAGCCCTTTCAGAAGATTTACAGGTTTACCTATTTGTATTGCAGTAGCTTTTGTTTTCGGTCGCATTCCATCTTTTTGCATTTTAGAATAATATCTTTCAATTAATTCAATATTTGGACTTCCCTTATTCCATCGTAATTCAGTTCCTTCAAATTTTCCATTATACAAAACATCTAATGTATTTGCACCAGCGGCGTTTATGACAGCAATTCGCGGAATTTTTTTAATCCAGCCCCATTGATAAAGTTCTATGATAGATTTACCACAGCTTGATGTATTACCAAGGGCACCACCTGGATAAATTATCCAGTCTGGAACCTCCCAATTTAAGGATTCTAACACACGATACAAAATAGTTTTTTGACCTTCAATTCTAAACGGATTAACAGAATTTACAGTATAACTTCCTGATTCATCGGCAACATCCAACGAACGTAAAAATGCATCATCAAAATTTCCTTTGACTTTTATTAATTGCGTGCCAAATTGATATGCCTGGCTAAGCTTACCTGGGGCAATCTCTCCATCTGGAATGTAAACATCACATCCCATATTTTCATTTGCTGCATACATTCCCGCTGAAGCTGAGGTATTACCAGTAGATGCACAAATTATTTTTTTTGCTCCAACCATTTTTGCATGTGTGACAGCTGTAGACATGCCATTATCTTTAAAAGAACCACTTGGATTGTAGCCTTCTGGTTGTAACATTAATCTTTCATTTTCAATTCCTATAAAATTTGCAACTTTTGACATATGATATGGTTTTGATTGTCTTCCTTCTGCTCCGTCAAGTGACACTAAATTTTTTGAACATTGCTCAAGATCTTCCATATCAATCCCGGAAAAATTCAAAAGTTCACGAAATCTCCAAACTCCACTTTCATTAAATATACTTCCCTGTGGGTTCCTTCGTTCATAAAAAATTTCTTTAAGATTAGATGTAGGACTATGCTTATAATTAACATCCAGTAAATTTCCACACTCACATTTTATTTTGGTAGAAGAAATTGGGTATTCTTTTCCGCATTTAGGTATAATACATTTTAGATTTACCTGGTTTTGCATTATAACATTTGTAAAACGTGACTAATTTAAATATAGAATAATAGAAATGGTTTACGAATAAATTCAATTTTCCCAAACTTTTTGAATGGTTATATCTACTAAAAATTGTTTTGAATACTTTTCACGAATATCTAAAAGGGATTTTACAAGAAATTCTTGATTCATATCAAGTTTTAACAGAATTAAATGATAAGCCAGATGACCTTCAAATTATTAATAGGGAGTTTTCTAAAATTAAAGGGTTTTTGCAAGTTATTAAAAATAAATTAAGTGAAAAAAAATATCAATCTGATAATTTAGTCACGCTCCATAAATTATCTTCATATTACATTGAAAATTATGATTTTGTTAGAGAAATCAATTTGCTGTCTAAAACTTATTCGAATGATCCAAACCGATTAAAAAATATAAGATTAGTTATCATTCAATCATTAAACGACAGAAAACTCATTGAGAAATTTCAAACCATCTTAAACAAATTATAATTTTTCCCTTAAAATTATCTTATTTTTCATTTGATTTAATACCAGATCTTAGATGAAAGTTACTACAACACTTGCACTCATTTTTAATACATTCATTTTCACTAAAATGTCCACAAATTCCACATTCACAATGCGCATTCATAATTAATGATATTACACGCTAAATATAATTAAAACGCTAAAATTTCTTTGTTTTTTAATCAGTAAAACACTTCATAAACCTAGATTTTTACTTTTTTGGTTTTACTTTTTTATTTGGTTTTTCTTTAGTCTGTTTTTCAACCTGTACAGCTTGATTATCAGCAATTTTTATTATTTCTTGTATCAAGCCGTCTAAATGATTATCATTTGCAGTAGGTTTAACTGAACTTGTAATATCCTGAATAGCACTTGAAATTTGGGCACTAACCTGTTCAAAACTCTCAGGGTCTTCATATGCAGTATTATAAAGTGATTTTAAATTATTAACTTGATTAACAATTTGATCTGTAATAACAATACTATATTTTATTTCGTTTACTTGAATTTCATGCGTTAACATGGTAACATTTTTTTTTTAGCCTTCTTATACTTTTCTTGAATATATGTTAAATTTATAAAAATTATGAAAATTATTTAGTTTAAAATATTATATAATCTAAAGCCGCAGCATCACTAATCATAGATGTGTGTCTAGAATTTATTAGATATCCATTTTTAATTTCTTTTGTAGGAACCCATCTATTTGTTGATGTATAATGTCTTTTTTCTGTAAGCTCATTTTCAATCGCTTCTATGTCAAATTCACTTTCTTCGATCTGTTGATCTTTTAGATGTTTAATTGTAATTAAAATTTTATTTATTTTAACCCGATCACCAAACTTCCATGGTGTTTGTCCTACCTCATCTGAAATTTCCAATATTTTAATTTTCATCTCTTTATCTCCAAAGGCATTATGGCTGATTAATTCACGTTCATCAATGAAATTATTAAAATTAGTTTTGGGTTCTTCGTCTGATTTCAGATTTACATTTTTTTCACGTTCAGATTTATTTAATTTTAGAGATTGTTCTGAAACAATTGTTTGTTCTGATTCCAGGGCCAATTTTCTTTTCATGTTAATATAATCTGTTGCAGATAATCCAACTGCATCATATATTGTATGATTAGGGTAATTACGGTTAAACCAGTCTTTGTATTTTGTTTCTTTAATGTATCTTTTTAGATAATCGTATGGGTCTTTATCCGAATCAACAAAACCTAGAATTTTCTTTTCTTCGTTGTTGATTTTTTCTTCAGTAATTTTAGTATCAGACTTAATTTTTTTTGTTGGTTTTTGCTCAACAAATTTCTTTTCTATATTTTTTAAATATTTTTTAAAATTCATAGAATATTTTGTAGATTCGTAATTAAAAAATGATTCCAATGTTTGTGTTAAGTAATTATTTGATATCTTGTCTTAAATGGAGGATAAAGATTCTTCAGATGCAATTTTTTTCTGGTACCGTTTTTTAAGGCATAAATATCTCCATCGTAAGTGCATACGCAATCTACTACCTTTTCATTATTATCCCATATTTTGTAAAATTCACGTAATTTTCTTCTTTCATATTTACCAACACCAATCCTCTTTTTTGATAGAAATTTAAAAGCCAAGATAACTTTTCTTGTTTTATATAAGCAAAAATTATTTGTCCAATTCAGGCATCTTTCAATTTGATCATATGGTACATATAATGTGGTTCCTGTGCCAGATTTTGCTTCAGTGGCAAAGATGGTCAAAAATTTATCACTTACAACTAGTATATCTGGTAGCGCAACACTGGGAGAACCTAATCTGAATGCCTTCCAATTTTTAACAGAATTAAATCTTTTAACAAGTGTGCTTTCCCATTGGTAACCACGTTGCCTTCTAGTTTTTGCAATTTTTCGATTATTTTTTTTCAGTTTTTTTAAATTTCTTAGTTTTAATGTTTTAATTGTATCTGTTTTATTTTCAATTAAAAATGACATAATAATTTTATTTTTTCTTGTAATATAGAATAGCTGGTAATTATATTATCAACTATAATGTAAATTTTCAATAACATTATAAAAACAAATAATTATACATGTAAATGCAATCATTACATTATGCCTTGGGATGATAATTTTTACTGCACATTTTGTGGTGAAAAATTTAGAAATAATCCTTTGAAATTAGCTCTGCATATTAGAAATAATCACCTAAATCTATCATCATACAAAAAATAATTTACATATAGCATTATTCTACTAATGTGAAAAAAAATTTGTGTTTGTCATCTAATGAGCACTTTGTTAGTTTTACTGTTTTGCCAGATCTTAAAGTTTTGTTTTCCATGTCTAGTTTTCCAATAATACGTATTGTATTTTCAAATTCTGAAATACAAAAAACATCATTCCCCTTTTTAGACCATTCAATTATTTTTCCATATAATGAAACTTTTCTCCAGGCAACATCGTTAAAACAATTGTCACAATAATTACTTGGTGGCCAGACTATCTTTGCACAATAATTACATTCGCTTGTGACAAAATTTCCTTTTTTTAATTCAACATCAAATTTATTCATGATTCTAAAACTAAAACTGTACTAGATGTGGCTGCCGCTGACATGTTATGAACTAGACCCTTTTTTGTGTTTGATATTTGTCTTTTACCAGCCTTATTTTGTAATTGTTGCGTAATTTCTATAATCTGTGCAACACCAGTAGCACCTAAAGGATGTCCAGTACCAATCAAACCACCCCTTGGATTTATTTTTCTATCTTCTGTGTTGAATAGATTTCTAACATAAGACGCACCAGTATTTTTTTCTGTTAAACTAAGATCTTCTACGGCCATTAATTCACAAACTGAAAAGGCATCATGAATTTCAGCAGTATCAATTTCTTGCGGAGTTATTTTAGCCATTTTATATGCATTGTTTGCAGCTATTACGCTACTAGATAATGTTATTAATTCATTTTTTGTGAAACTTGCAGAATTAGTTTTTTGACCAATACCAGAGATCCAAATTGGTTCATCGGTAAATTTTTTTGCAGTCTGCTCGGATGTTAAAAGAATTGATGAACTGCCAGAACATGAATAAGAACAATCCAAAATTCGTAAGTCATCTGTAACGTTCTTTGAATTCATAATCTCAGAAATTGTATATGACTTATGTGAGTATGCGTTTGGATTATCTATTGCTTGCTTATGATTTTTAGCAGATACTATCGCTAGTTCCTCATCGGTTGTGTTAAATTGTCTCTTATGTGCTTTTGTAAACATTGATGCCCAATAAATTGGATGATTAAATTCGCCCCTAGATTTATCCCATTCTAAAACTTGCCCTGGGTTACCAATTTTATCTACACCAGTAATTAAAACAGTATCAGCCAATCCTGATGCAATATATGAAAATCCAGAAACCACCGCGTTAGTTCCAGAGCTACATAGATGTTCAACTGTATGAGAAATTTTTGGTTTGATACCAGCTAGTTCAGACAAAATAGCTCCAAGATATTTAGAATTATCATTAGTTGAAACTATAACACCATCAATAAGATCTTGCGACAAATTTTTTGTAGTATCAAATAATTGCTTTGTAGATTCTAGTAATAATGCTTCAATCGGTAATTCATTTTTTGTGAATTTAGTATTACCATATCCCACTACTGCTACATTATTCAATTAAATTCCTCCGAAAATGTTGAAGTAACCAAATCAAATGAATCTTGTACGTTATCTGTCGGATTAAATTGTATAATTGGTAAATTTATTCCTGTTTCACGAAATTGCTTTAATTGTTTTTTACATTCATCTGATGTTCCAGAAATACATAGTTCATTTACCATTGATCCAGGTACCAATTCATGGTTGTTTATCAAACCAGTTTTTTTATATTCCTCAAAAATATTTTTTGTTTCATTTTTAAATCCATTTAGCGCCAAAAATTCTCGATAAATTTTTCCTACAGAGACGTAAAATGCTATTGTCTTTTTTGCACGAAAAATAGCTTTTTCAGGATCTTCATGAATACACGTAATGATCTGGAGAGTAGTATCAATTTTCTTTTGATTTTTCATCCTTGCAAGTGTTGATTTGATCTCATTTTTTGGTCTAAGATAGAAAATTACACCATCAGCAATTTCCCAGGCAAGATCTACCATTTTTTGGTTAACTGCAGCAAGATAAATTGGGATTGTGTTTCTAGGCGGTTTAATAAGCAATGAAAAATCTTTCAAAGAAAAAATTTCTCCAGAATAATTTATTGTTTTACCAGTAAGTATCAACCGTATAATCTCCACATACTCTTTCATTCGTTTAACTGGTTTTTCAAATTTATCACCATGAAAATCTTCAATCAATGGCTTAGTACTTGTGCCTAATCCCAACACTAAACGCTTGTTTGAAATTGTGTCAACAGTTGCAGCTCCCATAGCGATTAAGCTAGGGCTTCTAGAATAGATGTTAATAATAGATGATCCAATTTTTGAAAATTTGTTTTCCATACAAGCTAAACTGAGCATTGAAAAATTTTCCATTCCCCACGTTTCAGGAATCCACACCGTATCAGGTTTTAGTACGTTTAATTTTTTTGAACATTCCAGAATCTGATTAATTGTTAAAAGTGAGCCTAAACTATATGATAATCTCATTCTAATCAATATTTGAAAAATTTAGAATATTTTTTTGATTTCATTTCTTTTGAACAAATTTCAATATCTTTATGTGAATCAATTGAATGCCAAAGTATGTTTTTGAATTTTACAGTATCAAGAGATTTCTTTTTCACAAGTTTAGGAAACACTATGCTTTCTAGGCTTCCCTTCTTAGGTAACATACTCATGATTTCAGAACTTAGATGATATATTCCTGGATTCATCCATATATTTTCTACATCAGTTTTTTCATTAAATTTTAAAATTTTATTCTTTTTAATTTTTAATGTACCAAATTTTGTTTTTAATTCATTTGTAGCAATGGTATTTGGTTTATGCAGAATTTTTTTTAAATTAATGTTTGTTATGACATCTCCATTTATTACGATAAACGACTCGTTAGAAATATTTTTCATTGCATTTTTAATTGCACCTGCAGTGCCTAATGGTGTTTTTTCAATAGAATGTTTAATTTTACAATTAAAATTTTTTTTCTTTTTAAGAAAATTTTCAATTTGTTTTGCTCTATAACCACTACAAATAATTATTTCATCAATTCCAAACTTTTTGAGGTATTTTATTGACCACTCAATTAACGGTTTGTTATTAATCGGAATTAACGATTTTGGAATTGAATCTGTAATTGGGCGTAATCTTATACCACGCCCACCAGCCAATATCATAGCCCACATAAAAAATGTAAATAATAAATGAGATTAAAAGTATGTTATCTACCACTCCTTTTATTGTTCAGTAAGATAGTAATGTAGTTCTGTATAGCAATCTGAACAATAATCCTGATTATTCGTATGCTCACAATTATACACTTTAGGAACTTTGTTTTTGCATTTTTCACAAACTGACATATCTAGGATTTTTTTATCTTTAGTATCCCAAGACCCGTTTGAATTCCACCAACCACTAATAATGGAGCAGTCTCCATGAGTGGGTTTCTAGCTGTTTCTTCTGCTTCAGAAAGATCAGCCATGCCAATCACTGTTACAGCACCAATTATGATTAGAATGCCTGAGATGATTATCATTCCACCAAGTCCCTTGGATGAATCATTTCGTGAAATAAAATATGCGATTAACGGTAAAACCATTGCTGGACCGCCAAGACCAATTCCCCTTGTTTTATGATCTAATTGTAAGAAACCATCACCCTGCTCGCCGATTTCACCATCAACATTAACACTTGCAGCTACATCTGCTCCATAAATTACTAGTAATGCAATTGCAATACTAGTGATAACTATCGCTACTGCTTTTGCCATACAAAGCTGAAAGTTATAGAATTAATAAACTAATCTAGAGATATAATTGAGACAATGTTTTTTATCTCGTCAGCTATTCCGAGCAACTCGGACGTATTTTTGGAGTCATTCATGTCTACAACGTTAAAGTGACCAAGTTTACGTTGCGGCTTTGAAACATCCTTTCCGTACATCTTCAGATAGATACCGTCCTTTTCTAACTGAACTGGCTTGTATTTTCCTTCAAATCCACCAGGACCTAAAATATTGTGCATGACAGTTTTATGAACCAAATCAGTATTTCCAAGATCCAATCCAAGTATTGCACGAAGGTGCTGTTCAAACTGGGATGTCTTGCATGACTGTAACGTATGATGTCCCGAGTTGTGCACCCTAGGTGCTATCTCATTGATGAGAATCTTATCATTTTGATCAACGAACATCTCAATTCCAAAAACTCCAGCGCCTTTCAGGACTTCCATCGTCTTTTTAGCAATTTCACCAGCATTACTTATCACATTCTCAGATACACGCGCAGGAGCAATTGTCATCTTTAAAATATTGTCCTCATGAATGTTTTCCACTAGAGGATATGCAGCAATCTCACCCTTTGTGTTCCTGGCAGCTATCACAGAAACTTCCATCTTAAAATCAACAAACTTTTCAATCATCAGACTTTTTCCGTCAAAATGTTGATATGCTTTTTCAATCTCATTCTCTGACGTTATTTTGAAATTTCCCTTGCCATCGTAAGCATCACGCCTTACTTTTAGTAGAACTGGAAGCTTCAACTCCCTAATTTTTTCACGCAAATCATCCAAGGATGTTATCTCATAAAATTGTGAAACAGGAAGTTCATTTTCTGAAAGAAACCTTTTTTGTGAAAGTTTGTCCTGTATTATACCCAAGGTTGATGGCGATGGTTCAATCTCTGCATTTAGATTACTTAAAACGTCAGTATTACCAGATTCAATCTCATATGTGATGATATCTGACTGTTCGGCAAGTTTTACAATCGCATTTTTATCCTTAAAGCCACCAACAATCTGTTTTGCACCAACCTGCGCAGCTGGACAGTTCTCTGTTGGGTCAAGCACGATGATTTCTGATATCTCATCACTCAGGTTCCTGGCAGCTTCTGTTATCATCATGCCAAGTTGGCCTCCACCTATGATTCCAAGCCTTTTTTTCATAATTTTTCTATAAATAAACTAGATAAAAACCACTGTTCGTTACATTAAAAACATCTTCACGTCAATGATTATCATGAAAAAGCCACTTATTGGAATTATAATGGGTTCCAGTTCTGACAGCAGGATAATGCATAATGCAGCTGAAATTCTTGATGAATTTGGTGTTTCTCATGAAGACCAAATAATCTCGGCACATAGAACTCCAACAAGATTGGACGAATATGCGAAACATGCGGAAAAGAGCGGCTTCAAGGTCATTATAGCCGGCGCTGGTGGTGCGGCACATCTACCAGGAATGATTGCATCACACACAGTCCTGCCGGTGATAGGGGTTCCAATATTGGTCTACAATGACAAACAGCAAAAAAAATCTGTGCATAAATTCTCCGCGTTTGGTGGTCTTGATTCCCTACTGTCAATCTCGGAAATGCCATCTGGCTCTCCAGTGGTTACCGTTGGGGTGAATAAGGCAGGAAATGCTGGTATTTACGCACTGAAAATTCTAGCCAACGAATCCAGCAAGATAAGAAAAATGCTCAAATCTCACAAGCAAAAGCAGCATAAATCAGTGCTCAAGGAATCTCAGGATCTGAAGAAAATGGGTCTAAAAAAGTTTGTCAAGAAAAAGTTCAAGTAAGTACCTTGAATTCTATGTCCTTGTCTTTCAAATGTTGTATTAGTTTATCCGTGTGTTTTTGATCTTCCGTTTCTAGGCTCAATGTCACACCAGTTGTTCCAGCATGCACATTTGAGCTTAGCCTATCATGAACAACTTCTACAATGTTTGCGCTAAGCGCAGCAAGTTCGTCAACAACTTCTTTTAGCGCACCAGGCTTATCTTTTAACAAAATGAAAATCTTCATCATTCTACCCATAGTTGCCAGACCTTTTGCAACTATCTGACCAAGTAAGTACATGTCTACATTTCCACCACATAAAATTGGCACAACTTTTTTCCCTGGTGATGGTTTTTTGCTTATCAAGTACGCAAGTCCTGCCGCACCTGCTGGCTCAACTACAGATTTTGATCTTTCCATTAAAAGAAATATAGCTTTGAGTATTTCATCGTCATCAACTAGGACAATGTCATCAATCATTTCTTTGATAATTTCGAATGTTTGCTTACCTGGAGTTTTTACTGATATTCCATCTGCAACAGTAAATCCTCCATCAACTGTTTCTATGTTACCAGAATCTAGCGAATTTTTCATAGAGGGAAATGATTTTGACTGTACGCCAATAATTTTCACGTTTGGGTTTTTAGATTTGACTGCAGTTAAAACACCCGATACTAATCCACCGCCGCCTATTGGAACGTAAATTTCATCAACATCAGGTAGCTGATCAATTATTTCCAGTCCTATTACTCCCTGTGCTGCTATAATTTGTGAATCATCAAATGCATGTATTATTGTGGCGCCAGTTGTTTTAGCAATTTCCTGCGCCTTTATCCATGACTCATCATAATTTTTTCCCTCTAGGACCACTGTAGCACCATATCCTCTCGTAGCCGCAACTTTTGCAGGAGAGGCATTTTTTGGCATAATTATAGTACAGTTGATCTTTTCTAGCGCCGATGCAAATGCAACTCCTTGTGCATGATTACCCGCAGAAGCAGCAACCACACCATTTTTTTTCTCTGCTTCAGATAATGTTTTAATTTTATAATATGCACCACGCAGCTTAAACGATCCAGTTTTTTGCTCAAACTCATTTTTCAAGTAAACTTTTGAACCAGTCAGCTTGGTAAATGTATCTGAAAAGATAAGAGATGTTTTTCTAATTACAACATCTTGTGCTTTTTGTGCGTTTACTATATCATCATATGTAATGCTCATGGGATTTCCTATTTTTTGTGTATGTTTGGTTATTTCTAGCTATAGATACCCTTCTAAATAGAAATCATATCAATATATCATGAATGAATCACTTTCAAAAACTATAGTCAAGCTAAAAAATGAATTTGCCAATAATAATAAATGTGGAAGCCATATTCAAGAACTTATCCCCATAGCACCATCAGAAAAATTACCTATAGATAAAAACGATTTAAACATGCTACATAATTTTGCAAAAAATAATTCAATTTATTCAAGTACATACGAATTGGAAGTTCTTGATATTCCCTGTATAGTATACGAAGGTGATATGAGTAATTATTGGCTTGATAGTATCAAACACGACACAAGTTATGCGCCGTTTTACCCTATATGGATACTTTCCGCTTACGCGCTAGCGCTATATACAAAAAATCTTGGCATTAGTGAAGTTATTGACATTGGTTCAGGTGACGGTAGAATTGCATATTGTGCTAAAATAACAGGAATTGTTTCTCATGGAATTGAAATTGATGAAAATCTTGTTTCATTACAAAATACAATTTCATCACGTACTGGTGTATCTTATAATGCTATAATTAGTGATGCAACACAATTTGATTATTCAGAATTAAATTTGTCTAGACCAGCATTTTTTATTTCTGGGCTTCCAGAGGTAGGTGAAATGCTATCAAATAGTGTGATTAGTAAAATACAATCAATACCTATTATAAAAAAAAATTCTCTTATTGTACTAGCTGGAAGTCACGCCATAAGGAAATATGTAACAGATAATTCAAAATGGGGATGGGGGTTATTGATAGATAATTTCAATCTTAAAGTACTAAACACTGTTACATTACCAACTTATTGGACAGTTGATCAACCTATTGATACCCCGTACATATTTACTAAATTTAATTAGCATTTTGCACTGCATTAAAAACTTGGCTAACTGCTGTTTGAATTTTTTCTTTTATATCATCCGTAATATTATTCGAATCAAACGAACCAGTTTTTTGGTTATTTTTAATTTCTTCAATGTCAATATTACAAACACAACCCTCTTCGCCTGACACAAGTCTAGTTTCATCAATAAGAACTGGTTCAATTTGATATATTTCTAAAAGTAAATCGTCTAAATTTTTTAATAACTTATTTTTATGCTGATTAATTTCCTTTTTTTTGGTAAGATCTTCTTCACGTTTTTTTGTTTCATCCATAAAATCAGATAATTCCTTCTGTTTTTTCATAACCTCATAATTTGGTTGATAAAACAATAACACATGATACTGCAATGACAAATGTAATGAAATTTGGCAGTTTTCCACTATTTTATCTAGTTTTATGAAGTTTCTTCTAAGACCTTCATTGTTTGTACTTGATATTCCTCTCAACATCCAACCATTCAAACATTCTCCAATGTTTTTGAATAACGGCTCTATTTTTTGTGCATCAAATGTTTCTTGTTTTTTTACACTACCATCCTGTAACATAACATCTATCAAATATTTTCTTGCCAAATTTTTAATTTTATCAGTAAAAATATGCTGAATTTGTTCATTTTTTTCATTTAATTTAACTAGAAATTGATCATCAGTTTTAATGCCTAATCTCATTAACCTAATTGATAAATTGCTACATAAATT